>FLOH01001349.1_pt1 | contig 38799 bp, 33 predicted proteins | sample 756751 | NCBI WGS metagenome assembly FLOH01 (sample SAMEA4026879, study PRJEB14308) | marine metagenome | biome: coastal water; material: water | depth 74 m
AAATATTTAGGAAGTTTACCTGAAGTCTCATATTTCAGGGTTAAGCTAAAGTTTCACTTCCAATAAAAAGTTAAGTACCGATTTAGTCGTAAAATAGGCTTTTTTAGCTTAAGTTAGCGCCATTCCTCACAGGGGTGAATGGCACTAACTTAAGCAAACAAAGAGTAAAAATCAGGGGATAAAAAAGCTGGAATGCAACTGGCTTTAATCAAGAAATCATCACCAAATGAAATTCTAAAATTAAAGTCAGCCGTAATGAATCATAACCAAAAAATAATTAATTTACAAAAAAATATCAGTTTAAATAAACTCAAAAACAGTAATTTGGATTTTATTCAAAAATTTACAACTCAACATAAGCTAACAAATACCCTTAATAATAGAAACCGCATTTATACTCCAGAAAAAACATTATCAATGTTTGTGTCACAATCACTAAATCAAGATGGTTCTTGTCAAAATGTCGTTAATAAGTTAGCTCTTGAAAGAGATGAAAGGACATCCATATCAACGAGTGGATATTGTCAAGCAAGAAATCGTTTATCAACCTTAGCAATAACAAATTTGACAAAAGAGATAGCTATAAAAAATGAACAAAGAGTGGATTCACTATGGATGTTTAGAGATAAAAACATCTATCTTGTTGATGGTACAACTATCACGATGGCAGATGCAATTTCAAATCAAAAAAAGTATCCCCATACAAAAACTCAAAAAGAAGGTTTAGGTTTTCCCGCATGTCGTATAGTTGCTATTATATCTTTAACAACAGGCTCAATAGTTGATGCCAATATTGGTACATACAGCGGTAAAGGAACAGGCGAACAAGCACTGCTTCGTGACATATTACACAACTTTAAACGAGGCGATATCATCCTAGCTGACGCAATGTTTAGCACTTATAGCTTACTTTCATATGCTATAGAACATGGCATAGATATAGTCTTTGTCCAAAATGGTGCTCGTTCTAGAAAAACAGATTTTACTAAGGGTAAGATATTGGGAGAAGATGATCATATTCTTACTATTAAAAAGCCTAAAGACAACCCCCAATGGATGGATGAGGATGAACTAAAGAGGATACCAAGCGAGTTGAAAGTTCGTGAAATGAGAACAGGAAATAAAATACTTATAACGACTATGTTATGTCCAAAAAAAACTACGACTATAACTATCAAAAATCTCTATAAAGAGAGATGGCATATTGAAGTTGACTTTAGGAATATTAAGATTACTTTAGGATTAAAAGAGTTCAAATGCAAAAGTCCAAAGATGGTTAGAAAAGAGATGTGGACTAGTTTTTTAGCCTATAATATAATCCGTTCTCTGATGCTTGATTCTGCACTTTATAATAAAATATTGCCAAGAACTATAAGTTTTAAAAACACACTACAGCTCTATTTGCACTCTCTTGAAAATAATATAGAACTAAACTATGACAAACTCTTGAAATTGATAGGTGAGAAAGTTATTGGAAATAGAGCCGGACGAATTGAACCTAGACAAATTAAAAAAAGATGTAACGCTTACCGTTTATTAATGAAACCAAGAAATATTGCAAGAGCAGAAGTTATTGAAAATGGTCATCCTAAAATGTGATGAGATTGCTTAAGTTAGTGCCATTCACCCCTGTGAGTGAATCTCCACTTTTATGATATAATTTCTAACTTATTAAACCCTCACTCTATCTTCTAGCGCACGAGTAAGTGAAAGTAAATCAATGTTCTCTAAACTCACACCCGTTGGTACGCCTTGAGCGATTTTGGTGAAGCTTATATCTAAATGGCTTAGTTTATCTTCTATATAAAGCATAAGTGCATCATTGGCAATAGATGGAGTGATAGCAAAAACCAGTTCACAAATCCCATCGGTAGCAATTGTAACGAGATTATTTATACTAAATTCATCTAAAGATTCTAAAACAAAATACCTTCCATCAAAAAGTCCGTTTTCTTCTAAAAGTAATATATCTTTTGCAGTCTCAACAATACAAAGAAGTGTGTGATCGCGTCTTTCATCGCAACAAATCGAGCATAACTCATCTTCACTCATCCCACCACATTTGGTGCATTTTTTTAAAGAACCCAAAGCATCTTCTATGGCATGAGAAATTTTCAGACCGACATAACTATCATTCATAACCATAAAGTACGCAAGTCGAGTAGCTGACTTTTTACCTATAGTTGGCAAGTCTTGCAAAGCATCTACTAGGCGATTAAATTTATCTAAATTATTCATTTTTTATCTACTTTCTTACTTTTTGGTAACAATATCCAAAGTTCTAGTTCAGACTTTAATTCACCTGCAATTTGCATAGCCTCTTCACCATATCCCAAAAACATATCCGCTCGAATAGCTCCCTTTATAGCACCACCTGTATCTTGCGCTAAAACCATTCTGCTTACATCTTTATTTTGAATTTTAGTATTTAAGTACAACATACTTCCGAGTGGAATGTATCTTCTATCTACCGCGATTGATCTCTCTTGTGTTAGGCATACACCCAAAGAACCTGTTGCGGGCTTGTCTGATTCTTTAAAGTACACCACAGAATCATTATAGTTTAAAACTTCATCTATTCTATCTGGGTTTTCATCCAACCAGGCACGGATAGTTTGAAGAGAAACATCTTTTAATTCTAAAGCACCTATTTCGACTAAATACTTTCCGATGGAACTGTATTTATGCCCATTTTGGTTATCGTAACTGATAAAAAGAGTTCTGCCGTTTTCTAAAAGAACACGTCCCGAACCCTGCACTTCTAAAAAGAAAAGATCAATTTTTGAATCCGTATAACAAATGATATCTGAAGCAATCTCTGGTGAAGTTCTTTCTTTTCTTTTATCATAAGGAACAAGCCTGTTCCCGTCTAGTTTTCCTCGAAGTCTATAATTTTTCAAATCTGGATAGATAGAACTTAAGTCTACTATAATTAAGTCCTTTGGAGTATTATATATTGGGTATTTATACTGAGCGTCTTCAACTAAAGAGCCTTTAAGCTGTGGTTCATAGTAGCCCGTTAAAAGACCATTTTCTTTAGAATCTTGTGTATATATTTTATATGGCAAAAATTCTTTTTCTATAAAACTTTTACTGTCATTTGTATTTAAAGCTTCTTCACACAAGTCTTTGTATATTTTTTTTGTTTTATTGCTCTTACAGCTATTTATAAAGTTATCCAGGACTTCATCATGGTTTTCTTTATTCCAATCTGGCAACTGCGAAAAAGAACTCTTTTTCAAATGTGTCATAGCAAGCGAATCAAACATAATCTGAGGTTTTTTAGCGCACCCTGAAAAAAGTAATAGTAGAATTGAAGCGAATAAGATGTATTTCATAAGATGGATTATACTTAAAAATAAACCACAAAATGGGTATAATTGCGAAAAAATTTTAGGAAGACATTAATAAATGGAAGAATTAAGTTATTATGAAATATTAGAAGTCTCTAAAAATGCAGACAAAACAACTATAAAAAAAGCCTATAGAACAATGGCAAAAATATACCATCCTGATAAAAATCAAGGAGATGCTGACGCTGAGCATAAGTTTAAACTTTGTAATGAAGCCTACCAATGTTTAAGTGATGACCAACAAAGAAGTGTTTATGACCGTTATGGAAAAGCAGGTTTACAGCAAGGTGGCGGCGGACGTCGCTCTAGCGGTGGATTTGATGACCTAGGATCTATGTTTGAAGATATGTTCTCTGGTTTTGGCGGAGGTGGTGGCTCCCGTCGTCGTCAAAATCCGGCTGATATGGAAAAATACCAGCTAGATATGAATGTGGACATGCTTGTAAGTTTCAATGAAGCAATTTTTGGTTGTGAAAAAGAAGTAGAATTCAAATATAAAGACGCTTGTAAACCGTGTAAAGGTACTGGTGCAAAAGATGCAAAACTTGCCACTTGTCAGCAATGCGCTGGAAAAGGTCAAGTATATATGAAACAAGGTTTCATGACTTTTTCTCAAACATGTCCGGTATGTAACGGTGCTGGAAGTGCCCCAGCTGATTCTTGTAAGTCTTGTAGAGGTACAGGGTATGAAGAAAAACGTGAAAAAGTTACAATCAAAATTCCGGCAGGGATTGATACAGACAACCGCTTAAGAGTCTCTGGAAAAGGAAACATTGGTAAAAAAGGTACTCGTGGTGACTTGTATGTTACTTTTACAGTACAAGCAGATAAACACTTCCAAAGAGAAGGAAACGATGTGTATATAGCGATTCCAGTTTTCTTTACACAAGCTGTAGCTGGAGATAGTGTAACTATTCCATCTTTAAGTGGTGAACTAGAGCTAAAACTTGACGTTGGAACAAGAGATAAGCAACACTTTACATTTAGAGGTGAAGGTATCGCTGATGTTCATGGTCATGGAAAAGGTAATCTCATTGCGCAAGTAAACATTACCTATCCTAAAAAACTGACTAAAGAGCAAAAAGAAATACTCGTAAAACTTGAAGAATCTTTTGGGGCTAAAGAATCTAAACCACATGAAAATGTTTTAGATTCTGCAATAGATAAAATGAAAGGCTGGTTTAAATAAGCCTTTCAAGTAAAGATTATCACTTTTTAAAATAGCTTTTTATAACTATGACAATACGGTTTTTTACCTGTTTTTGCATAGTAATCTTGATGATAATCTTCTGCCTTATAAAAAGGTGCATTCGGGTGAATTTTAGTCGCTATATCTAAGCCCTTTTTATTTAAAATCTCTACTAGCTTATAAACAGTCTCTTTCTCTTTTTGATCTGAAGTAAAAATGGCGGAGAGATACTGACTCCCAATATCCGGACCTTGACCATTTTTCTGCGTTGGGTCGTGTATTTCAAAAAATAGTTTTGCTAAAGTCTCAAAACTAACCTTTAAGGGATCGTACGTCACTGCAACAACTTCTAAGTGACCACTACGGCCACGAATAACATCCTTATACGATGGATTTTCTATGTGTCCACCCATGAAACCAGATACTACCGACTTGACACCTTCTAACTTTTCAAAATGATACTCAACTCCCCAAAAACAACCACCGGCAAAATATGCCTTCATTTGTGTAGCTTCATCAGCATACGCATTAGCTCCAAATACTAACACAAGGGCAATAAAGAAGGTTTTTAAAAACTTTATAATCATAATCATCTCCGTGTGTTATGAAGATTACCCTAAATACTTCCGTAGTACTTTGAAAATATCTTCTTCAGTATAAGGCTTAGAGATATAATCATTCATACCAGCTTCTAAAAATCTTTCTCTATCTTGTGTTAAAGCATTTGCAGTAACTGCAATAATTGGTATGTCAGATTCATAATCTTCTCTTATAATTTTTGTTGCTTCAATTCCATTCATAATTGGCATATTTTCATCCATTAAAATAGCATCATATTTAGTCTGTTTAAATTTTAAAACACCTTCAGCACCATCATTTGCAATATCATATGTTATTCCATAGTCATCTAAAAGCATGCCAAGTAACATCTGATTTGTTTTATTGTCTTCAACTATCAATACATATCCTTGTATCTGAGTATCTCCATTTTCTTCAATTGAACTTTCATCCATTTTTACAGAACACACATCCACTGGAATATCAAAGTAAAATTTACTACCCTTTCCAACTTCGCTCTCTAACTTTATTTCGCCACCCATTAAGTTTATGAGACGTAAAGATATACTAAGTCCTAAACCAGTACCACCAAACTTTCTTGTAATTGATGCATCTTCTTGAGAAAATGCTTCAAATATCTTTTTTTGATTCTCTTTAGCTATACCAATACCAGTATCAATCACTGCCACATGTAAAAGTTTTTCTTTATAATATGCTTGCAGAGTTACATTTCCGCCATCATGAGTAAATTTAAGAGCATTGCTCATAAGATTAAATACAACCTGTTTTAATCTTGTTTTATCTCCTAAAATACACTCTGGAATATTTTCATTCATAGCATTTAAAATATTAATGTTTTTAGCACTTGCAATTTGTTGAAATATTTGAGGTACTTCTTCAAAAAACTTTCGTAAAGGTAATGGTGAATACTCTATTTCCATTTTGCCAGATTCAATTTTTGAAAAATCAAGAATATCATTGATGATATTCTTGAGCGTTTCACCAGAGCTTCTTATGATTTCAAATTGCTTAATTCTTTGAGGATCTTCTTCAGTTTTTTTCAATCTATCCACAAATCCTAATAAACCATTCATAGGTGTTCTTATCTCGTGGGACATATTTGCTAAGAAGTTAGATTTACTAAGACTTGCCTGTTCTGCAAATTCTTTGGCTTCAAAGAGCTCTTTTGTTTGTTCTCTTACTAAATATTTTAATCTTCTGTTATTAAAAAACAAAAACAAGATTAACAACAACAAACTTGACATAATAGTAATTATGTAATAAAGATACTCAAGAAAAACATTTTCTTTTACATCAGGATTATAGATAATTGTATCTACTGCTTTATGAAGCTCAGCAGAAGATATGCCTTTACCTTGATAAAGTCTTGTAAGCATCTCAAAACGCTCTTTTCTTACATCTCCCAAAGGTATATAATCAGAAGCAATCAAATTTTTTGTAACTCTAGCTTCATATTGAAGTTGTTCATACTTTAAATCACGTGTATTGTATTTATCTAAAATGATTTTTATTGCTTCATCTTGATGCTCAAGAGCATATTTCCATCCTCTTAGTGTTGCTTCTTTAAACTTTTTTACACGCAATGGATGTTTCTCAGCCTCTTCTTCAGTGGTGAAGATTAAATCCCCATAGAAATTCATTCCATAATTTTTTGGATCAATTATATTAACATCTATACCATATTTTTCTTTTAGCCAATAAGGTTGATCGCTGATGTAAGCTTCTGTTATATCGACTTTATCATTGACGAAATCCATATATGAGTAATCTAAAGGCATTTTAATATACTCATTCGTACCCATATGAGCAAATGTGAGTAAACCTGAGATGATACTATCATCTAAACCTTCTTGAAAAGCAATTTTTTTCCCCTTCATTTCGTAAGGACTAAGAATGCCACTTCCCTTTTTAGAAATAAGCACCAAAGCATTGTGCTGAAAAATAGTTGCAATAACCTTAACTTTATGACCCTCAGCTCTATATCTCAGAATTACAGAATCTGCCACACCATATTCTGATTCGCCTTCTAGAACTTGTAAAATATTATTTTTTTTTGGATCTCTTTCTTTAATTTCTACGTTGAGACCTTCTTCTTCATAAAAACCTTTTTCTTTTGCTATATAAATACCTGCAAACTGATACTGATTAAACCATTTTAATTGAATACTGATATTTTCTAGTGATTTAGCTTGAAGATTAGAGATGAAAGAGATATATAAAAAAAGTGACAATACTACTTTTAAAATTTTCATTGTTTTGTTCCTAAAAAGTGCAAATAAACCTGTTGACATTTTATCTCTCAAGCTTCACCGCTTTATACCATTGCATTTAAAGCAATAGTATAAAACTCATCAGGTGAAATCTTAAATATTTCAGGCTCAATTTCGAACCAACTCTAACCGTTTCGTCAGAGTGTTCTGACTTTTAACTCTTTTTTTCAGTCCACCAAGTTTTTTGTTTGTGTTATAGTATATCAAGAAGTTATTTTAAATCTTCTTTTGCCTTAAGATATTTGGAACAGACTATTCTTTGGCTTCTTTAAAATCTAAAGAGATAGAGTTAACACAATGGCGTATATTTTTCTCTGTGAACTTTTCACCTTTAAACACATGTCCCAAATGCGCATCGCACTTTGCACATACAATCTCAACTCTATGTCCATCTGGATCTGGGTTTCTCTTTAGAGCACCTTTTATTTCTAACGAAAACGAACTTGTCATATAACAAGAAAAACGATAATTAATCATTCTTCTTTATTAGACTTCTTGCATAACCCAAAAAAGGTCTAAAAATTGCTATTTCCAATGTATGAAGAATTATGAAAAACTACAAGAACTAAAACCAGAGATATTTAAAAGATTGACAGGTGTAAAACCTCATACTTTTAAAGCTATGCTTCAAGAGTGTGAACTCCATCATAAGAAGAAAAAAGCCAAAGGCGGCAAGCCAAATAAACTGAGTGTATCAACTCAAATATTATTGATGCTTGAATACTACAGAGAATATCGTTCAATGGCACATATGGCATTTGATTATGAAGTGAGCGAAGCTACAGTGTCAAGAGTCATTAAAGAGATAGAACGTGTGTTGCTCAGTTCAGGTAAATTTTCATTACCAAGTAAAAAAGCTTTAAACGCCAAAATAAAGGTTTTTAAAATTGTTGCTCAAAAATATAGAAATAGACGAAAAAAGTTTGGATTACGATTTAATTTGATATGCGCTTTGATAAATTGAGACAGATGATTTGCTGTTGTTTGATGGGTTATGCAAGAAGTCTATTTATTAATATAGCATCTACATATAAATTAACTTCTTCTCGAACACACAGTTTTTTCATTATCAAATACCTGTACTACACGCACTTAATGTGCCATATTCAAATCCACGTTTAAACCAAGTCATTCTATCCTTAGAACTTCCGTGTGTAAAGGCATCCGGAACTACATAACCTTTTGCTTGTTTTTGTAAAGTATCATCCCCTATAGCACTAGCAGTATTAAGTGCTTCATTAATATCTCCATCATCAAGGTAGTTTTTCATATAATGTGCCCAAATACCACCATAACAATCCGCTTGTAGTTCTACTTTTACCTGCACTTTGTTTGCCTCAATTTCTGAAGAAGATTTTTTAAGACTATGGGATTTGTCTAGTGTCCCTAGAAGATTTTGTACATGATGCCCTACTTCATGGGCTACCACATACGCCTGTGCAAAATCGCCTGGTGAATTATGACGCTTTTTTAAATCATCGAAAAAACTCATATCAAGATACACTTTTTTATCAGTTGGACAATAGAATGGACCGATTTGTTTACTTGCGTATCCACAGCCACTATTTACAGATCCGCGAAATAGTACTAACTTTGGTTCTTTATATACTAAACCTTCTTTCTTAAAAAGCCTATGCCAAACATCTTCACTTTGTGCCAGAACTACTGAAACGAATTCTGCTGTTTCATTTTCTTTTGTTGTAGGCTTAGTCATAGTTTTTTCTTGCTGCAAAGATGGATCTAGAAATGACAACAAAACCAATGGGTTATAACCTAAAAAGTATGCTACAACTCCGATTCCAAGAATCACACGACCATATTTATTTCCAATTAAAAATCTTATTATTGGCACTAAAAGTCTCGTTTTTCCGCCAGAACTTCCAACGCCGCCTTTAGCTCTAAAATCTTCTATATTTGTACTTCTACGTAAATCTTGCCATTTCATACATTCGCCTAAAGATATTTATTTCCTAAGAAGATTTTCTACTTAGCGTACTCTACAGCTCTACTTTCACGAATAACATTGACTTTAATATCGCCTGGATACTGAACTCTCTCTTCTATCTCTTTAGCAATCTCTCTAGCTAACAAAATAGACTCATCATCTGTAACTAAACTTGCATTTACAATAACACGAATTTCACGTCCGGCATTAATAGCGTAAGCTTGTTTTACACCAGTATGGCATGACGCTATCTCTTCTATCTCTGTAACTCTTTTTAAGAAGCTTTCAAGCACTTCACGCCTTGCACCTGGTCTTGCTGCTGAGAGTGCATCTGCTGCACATACTGCACCACATTCTATAGAATTAATTTCTTCTTGACCATGGTGTGCATATATAGCATTAATAACTACACTGCTCTCATTATAACGGTTACATATAGCAGCACCTAAATCCACATGGTTTCCATCGTGATCATGTGTAAGTGCTTTACCGATATCATGAAGTAAGCCAGCTCTTTTTGCCAAGATTGGATCTCCACCCATCTCCGACGCCATCATCCCAGCTAAATGTGCAACTTCAAGAGTATGTGCTAAAGCATTTTGACCATAACTCGCGCGATAACGTAAACGACCTATAAGTTTTTTAAGCTCAGGATGCATCATACCAATACCCATATCTGCAATCAATTCTTCACCCTCAGCAAGGATTCCAGCTTCAAATTCATCTGAAACTTTTTGAAAAATCTCTTCAATCTTTGAAGGCTGAATTCTTCCATCTTCTATTAAAAGTTGCAATGTTTTTGTTGCTATTGCACGTCTGTAAAGATTAAAAGAACTCACTAAAATTGCATTTGGAGTATCATCTATAATAATATCAACACCAAGAAGTGTTTCAAGGGCTTTAATATTTCGACCCTCTTTACCAATAATACGACCTTTAAGTTCATCATTTTCAAGGTGAACTAAATTTGTAAGTCTCTCTGAAGCAAATTCACCCGCAAACCTACTTGTAGCTTGTGCTAAAATATAATTAGCATTTTCCTGAGCTTCTTTTTTAGCTTTGACTTCATATTTTCTTACAATATGTGCAATATCTTCACGAGACTTTTCTTCTATCTTTTCAAGAAGTATGACCTTAGCTTCTTCTTTTGTCATACCTGAACAATTTTCTATTGAATTAAGTGCTTCATCTATTTTTTGTTCGTACTTTAGTTTGAGTGCGTCTAATGACTTTTCATTTCTTTTTAAATTAATTAACTGTGTTTTAAGTCGAGTATTTTCTTCTTGAAGTTTTTCTTCTTCATTTTGTTTATATCTTTTAAAGCTTTGTTCTTTGCGAAGCACATCATCTTCTCGTTGATGTAAATCTGCTTTTGCTTTTTCTTTTGCTTGTTCATACTCTTTAGCAGCAGCAATCTGGATTTCATGAGCTTTAGAATTTGACTTCTCTAAAAGAAGATGTGCTTCATTCTCAATTGCACTCGCTTTTGCTTTTGCCTGGTCTGTATAAATCTCAAAACTTGAAATAATTAATTTTTTAGATATTAAAAAGCCAACGACTCCACTAACTGTAGCGATACCGCCACCGATTAGTATTTCGTTTAACATTTTTTGTCCTTATCTTAAGTGCCTGACCATAATAAATGGCATATTTAACAACATTTAAAAGGTTTAGATTCAAGGCGAACTTTGCTTGGCGATACTAGTATCGTTAAGTGAAGTGCAACGCAGAAGATGAATCTTTTAAATGTTGCCCTACGGGTGAAAAAAGAAGCTACAATCTACTTCGTTAAAAACCCTTGAAGCTACTAGTAGCTCCTACGGATTTTCGCCTTGTATCTCATAGCTTCTCTTTTCATTAAATATGCCATTTATTATGGTCAGGCACTTATTATTAATAGTTATTTGAGTATAATCCACTAAATTATTAAAAAGAGAATATATGACACCGATTCAGAGAGTTTTAGAGGCTATAGAAGAGATTAAAAAAGGAAAGATGGTCATCATGATTGATGATGAAGACAGAGAGAATGAGGGTGATTTAGTATATGCCGCTGCATTTTCAACTCCTGATAATGTTAACTTTATGGCGACACATGCAAGAGGTTTAATATGTGTAGCATTGAGTAAAACTATAGCAACAAGACTTGATTTAAATCCAATGGTTAGCTCAAACACTTCATCATACGAAACTGCTTTCACCGTTTCTGTTGATGCGAGAAATGCACTGACTGGAATATCTTCAGCTGAACGTGATAACACTATCAAAATCTTAGCAAATCCAATCTCTCAAGCTGTAGAACTTGTCAAGCCTGGGCATATTTTTCCTCTTATAGCTAAAGACGGTGGTACTTTAGTTCGTACAGGTCACACAGAAGGTTCTGTAGATATTTGCCGTTTAGCAGGTCTTAGTGAAGCGGGTGTTATTTGTGAAATCATCAAAGAAGACGGAACAATGGCAAGACGTGATGATCTTGATATTTTTGGTGAAAAACACAATCTTAAAACAGTGTTCATCTCAGATATCGTTGAGTACCGTTTAGCAAATGAAAGACTTGTTCATGAAACTAAAGTTGAAGATCTTGAGTTTTTTGGTGTAAAAGTAAAACAGCATACATTTATAGATCATGATAAAATCCAACATACGGCGATAGTGTTTTACAAAGCCGGTGAAGTAGCAAATGTCAGAGTGCATAATGTGGTGACAGACATAGAACTTCTTTTAAATCAGAAAAAATATAACAACCTTGTTGCTTCTATAGAGTACCTAAAACAAAACTCCGGTGTGCTTGTTTTTATAAATAAAACTCATCATCAAGATAATGCTGTTATGAAAGAGATAGGTACGGGTGCACAAATTCTTACATCTTTAGGCGTTGTGAAAATGAACCTTATCACTTCAATGAAGCAAAATGACTTTGTTGGTCTTGGCGGATTTGGACTTGAAGTGAATGAAATCATAGACGTTTAGTTACACATTTTAAAATGCTAAGATTTCTATTTTTTATTCTAATCTTAGTATTTTCCCTTCATAGTTCTATGGTCTCACGAACGAAAGTGGGGATGGGTACTTTCATCACAGTCTCAGTTGCTGAAGAATACAAAAACCATCTAGAAAACTCCTTTAAAATCATAAGTGATGTTGAAGCATCACTTTCTTCTTATAACCCTTCTTCAAAAATATATAAACTCAACAAATATAGAGAAATAGATTTAGACTTTTTTACATACGAAGCATTAAGACTCAGTACAAAATACTATAGACAAACAGATAAATACTTTGATATTACAGTGGGTTCCATTACTAAGGGTTTATTTCACTTTGGTGAAGTAGAACGTGTGCCAAAAGAAAGCGAACTCCAAAAAGCAAAAGTGAGTTTTTCAGGTCTTTATATAAGTAAAACAAAAGCCTTTATAGAAGAAGGTGTAAAAGTGGACTTGGGTGGAATTGGGAAGGGCTATGGCGTTGATAAAGTTATAGAGTATTTAAAATCTCAAGGTATTGACAAAGCTATAGTTTCTGCAAGCGGAGATATCCGTTGTCTGGGAGGGTGTAGTATTAAGCTTCAAAATCCATTTGGCGAAGGATATTTAGCAAGCTTTGAGACAAGTAAAGGTGAAGTAGGTATAAGCACAAGTGGGAATTACAATCGCTATGTGAAGACACAAAAAAACAATCATCTTATAAACCCAAAGGTAAAAAAATCACAACAAAACTTTATATCTATCACTTTGATTTCAGAACTCTCAAGTGCAGATTTGGATGCATATGCAACTGCTGTGAGTGTTATGCCGGTGAAGTCGGCTTATGAGTTTTTAAATACACATGCATTGGCTTATATTATCATGCAGAGTGATGGAGAGCTTAGAGTGAGTGAGAATATTTCTAAGTTTGTGAAAAATTTAGTCTTTTATAATGGAGTTGAAAAGTAACCAAGCGATATAAACAACTAAACTCTCAAAAAGAATAAACGAAGCTATCTTTATAAAAACAAAAAATTCAGCTCCAAAAATAATCATAAACGGACTGAAAATTTCTAAGGCAGCACTTGAGAAGAGTAAATAGATAAGTATTTTTGAGTGCAGGGTGTTTCTGTGTTTGGTGAAAATTAAAAAATGCAGCAGAACCATAGAAAATAAAGCAAATGCAAAAATATGCGGTAAGACTATTTTTAAAATTCCGGCAGAACTTTTTGTAACTATAAACTTCTCTTCACTCCCTAGATAATACTCACTAACACCTTGGATACTAAAACCAATCTTATGCTCAAACAACATAACACCGCTTATGACAAGAAGTAAGGAAAATAGTAAAAAATAAACTATGGCGTACTTATATGCTTTTGTCATAGTAAAGTTTTCCAAGAGAATAAAGAATCATATAAACAGCTATAGCGTGCCAGAAAAAAAATAAAATAGAATACATGAGAACAAATATTTTTGCTACGAAAAAAGCGAGTACTAGAGAGATGAGTGAAAAAAGTGCACAGATCATAAGCGCACTTAAGAGGATGGTTTTTGAAGTATCGTCTTTTGAGACTCTTACAAATACAGCGGAGAGTGTGAGTAAAATCATCATTATAAAAAATATTTCCACATGCCAAAATTCTAAGAAGGCTGATGTGCTTAATGGGTCTATATATTGTTCCTCATCTCCAAAAAGTGTGACATTGATTGCATCAGGAAATACCCCAAAGTTTACATACTTCACCAAAATATCTGAGAGGATATAAAGAAGGGTGAAGAGAAGTAAAGCGCTAAGAATAGGACGCATACTCTTATCTTGACTTAATTTTTTAATAAGAGTGAATTTCACTAGTTACCTTTGAGTGTTTCGTTATAAATCGCAAAAGCAATGCGTGAACCGTCTGTTAGCGCTCTCGCACTTAATGTCGCACCTGTGATAGTTGGGATATCTGTAGAACTTTTGAGCATTTTGTCAGTAGAAACATTCTCAAATTGAGCATTCCATGTTTTGGATGGAAGGTATTCTATTGGTTCATTAAAAGCAATGACCTCTATACTTTTTAATACTGAGTCTTTTGAAATCAAATAAAGAACCACAGCATTTTTTGAGCGAACATTTCTGTTTACAAGCACTCCAAAGCCGAGAACTTTATTATCTTTTTCAGCTTGAAATATACGAAAAATTTTACTCTCTAATTTTGTAAGCGCTTGTTCTTCTATAGCTTTTGCACGCTCTTTTGAGAGCAAAATATTTTTCTTTGTGATAACTGTATCGGCGCCATAAGCGTATTGCATAGCGTCAATTGGTGAAGTAAGGATCTTTGCACTCAAAGGGAGTGCAAATACTAGAAATAGATAGATGGTTCTCATAAGTTCTCTTTGTTAAAATATAAAGCCCATAGATAAACTGAATGTATCTGTTTCATCCACATTTGAAGCTTTTGAGTTGTCTTTGCTCATTGCATAATCAGCTTTTAAGACAACTTGCTCATGTGGAAAGTAGTTGATACCGACTGTTATCGTATCCGTAGAATCAACTGAAGTTCCACCGGTGATAGCATCTTGAGCAGAAACAGTTTCATATTGAACAAACACAGGCATTTTATTTTGAAATTTTGTTAGTGAAAGTATATCGTATCCAACATTGATAAAGCCACCTTTTGCTTTTTCCGGTTCACCTACAATAGTCTCTGAACGGCTTGTTTGTGTATATACACCATAGGTTCTAAAAGCATCTTTTTTATAGTCAAAATGTATATCTGCCATTATTAAACTTGAATCTACATATGTTGATGCACCGATAAATAAATTGTTTCCAGTATAATCAACTCTTGCCACACCTGCTAGACCTATATCTTCACCGGCTTTATTATCTGCTCTGAATGAACCAAGACGACTTTCTCTGAGCCAATTGTTTTTATCTTTAGTAGCAAGAGCGTCTCCTCTTCCTAATTGTAAAGCTGAAAAAGCACCCACTTTATAAGATACATTATCTGTAATTTGACCGTATGCCATAAGACCGCTTTCGTGCCATGTTGATGGGATGAGCTGTTTAGATGTGTTTGGTCTTTGAACCGTGGTGAAGAGTGTTGGCTCATGTCTTTCATTGATAAGTCCCATAGGCATTAACTGGTTACCGACTCTGATATTGAAGTTGTTATTTATAAGAAAATCAAGGTATAAAAACTCAACAACTACATAACCATCTCCAGAAGCACCATCTTCAACTCCACCGTGTTCAAACTCTATTTCTGCATTCATAATAATGTTGTCGGTGAACTTATAACCAAAATAAGGGATAAATCTATACACATCAATATTGCTTTGATTATCAACACCTTCATTTGACTTATGGTAATAATCCATTTTTGCATAACCACCAATGGAAAGTGGAGATTTTGAATAGTATACTTTAGAAGCGGCAGGGGACATTCCATTGTAAGATTTTTCACTACTTACTGTTGTATAGTTAAATCCAGATTTTAAGTCACTGGTCTCATCTATAAGAGATTGTTGTGTTTCTTCAAGTGTTGCTATTTTTTCATCAGATTTTTTTGTAGTTATTGCTACATTTTGCATGAGTGATTGTGTCATTTGACGTAGCTCGGCAATTTCTTTTTTAAGTTGCATAATTTCGGATGCTTCATCTGCGTATAGCGTACTTGTTAGTGTTAAAGCTGTTAATAAGCTTAATGTAATTTTTGTAGTTTTCATTTTATATTCCTTTAAATGATTTTGATATGAATTATCAATATCTATATTTTTTGAGGAATTGTAGTGAATTTTTTTTTAAATGTCAACAGTTTGATAATCATTTTCAAATTATAAAAAAATTCAGCTTTATTTGATATAATAAAAAAAAATAAGCTAAGAGCAATTATGAGAGAATATTTCACAAGAAATGAAGTCCAAAGTGTGTTAAGTATAGAGATAGAATTAGACGCAGGTAAGTTCAAAAATGAGAACCCTTGGTTGTTTAGCGTGTTTGTAAAGTATGATGCACTAGATGAGTCATCTAATGCTTATGAAGAGTTTTTAGAAACTAAAGAGTCTCTTATTATAGCTATAGAATACGAAGATAAAGCACATTATCTTGGTATGAGAATCATAGATGGTTGGAGTGAATTTTACTTTTGTGCTTCAAGTGTAAAAGAATTAAATTCTATGGCAACTTCTATGTTGAAAAATACTAATTATATGTATGAAAGTAATAGCATTAAAGATAAAAAGTGGAATTTTTATGAGACTCAGTTGTTCCCAAGCGAACTAGAACTGATACATATTCAAAGTGAGAAAATTATATTTTTACTTGAAGAAGAGGGCGAAGATTTAGATATTTCTAGAGATGTTGAACATTATGTTTCATTTCTTACTCCTACACAAAAAAATAGATTTTTAAGCACCTTAGATATCGCCGGTTTTGCATTTAAAGATGATATCAGTGATGAAGAATTTGCAAATGGTGTTGCTTTAGTGAAAAATCATGCTGTGACAAAAGATGCAGTTCAAGCTGTTGTGAATGAATTATATGTAGTTATTAAAGAAAGTCAGGGCTATTATGAGGGTTGGAGCACGATCCTTATGAGTGATACAAGTTTAATAAACAGCGAGATAGAATAACTTTATGGGAAAAATGTTTGCAATCATTGGTGTTATAAATTATTTAGGTGTTGTATTTTTAAATGCATTTACAGATTTGGGCCATAAAATAATTATTCAAAATACTATCTTTAAAGTTTATGATAGTGATGTACAAATTATTTTGACATCGATTGTTAATGCTTTGATTTTACTTCCTTTTATCTTAATGTTTTCACCATCTGGATTTTTAGCAGATAAATATGCGAAAAATATTATTATGAAGCATGCATCTTTGTTAGCTGTAGTGATTACACTCTTGATTACTCTTTCTTATTACAATGGTTGGTTCTATATAGCTTTTGGATTAACATTTGTACTTGCATTGCAAAGTGCAATTTATGCCCCTGCTAAATATGGCTATATTAAAGAACTTGTTGGTGCAAAGCATATATGCAGTGGAAACGGTGCAGTCCAAGCAGTGACCACGGTTGCGATTTTAGGTGGAATTATTTTTTATACTATTTTGTTTGAAAGTTATGTTCATGATGACTTTTCTACTAAAGAAGAGATTTTGCAAGTTGTTGCTCCTTTGGGATGGCTTTTAGTTTTTGGGTCTGTGGTGGAATGGTTTTTATCTACAACTTTGCCAAATAAAATGACACACAATATGAAGAAAAAATTTAATTATAAACGTTATCTTCGCGGCCAGTACTTATTTAAAAACCTAAAAATTCTCAAAAGAAAACCAGAAGTTTTTGAAGCAATTATAGTACTGAGTCTTTTTTGGTCGATTTCTCAAGTAATACTTTCTATCTTTGGTGAATATGCTAAAAGTGAACTTGGAATTACGAATGCTATTACAGTCCAAGGTGTTATGGCTCTTGCTGGCTTTGGTATAGTTGCAGGTTCTATTTTTGCAGCAAAATTTTCCAAGTATTATATTAATATGGGACTTGTGAGCATTGGCTCTGTTGGTATTATGATTGTTGTATTCTTAGTTGCGCAATCAGATTCTATAGAAGTTTTGGCATTTTTATTTACTGTCTTTGGAGTTTTTGCAGGTCTTGTTATGGTTCCTCTCAATGCTAGAATTCAACTCATTACCCCAAATATTCATCTAGGCACTGTTCTTGCCGGAAGTAATTTTATTCAAAATATTTTTATGGTTGGATTTTTAATAGTTACAACTGTATTTGCTTACTTTGGAACAAATGCTGAGTCTTTGTTTTATTTTATGGGTTTTGTTGCTGTATATATGACGGTTACAGTGTTTAAACGCTATTTGATTATGACTTTTTGGACAACATTGGAGTTGCTTTCAATGATAGGACATAACTATAAGTATATAGGTTTGGAAAATATTCCTTTATCTAAAGGTGTCTTACTTCTTGGAAATCATGTAAGTTGGTTGGATTGGGTTATATTACAATTACCTTTAAATAAGCAAATAAACTTTATGATGGATAGAGAGATATATAATTGGCGTTTATTTAACTTTGTATGCAAGAAAGGTGAAGCTATTCCTATGTCTCCCAAGGCTTCAAAAGACGCCTTTAAGGAAGCACATAATAGACTTCTAAAAGGAAAAATTGTTGCTCTGTATCCAGAAGGTAAAATTAGTGAGACGCATGAACTGGGTAAGTTTATGAAAGGATATGAGTTAATTGAGCAGGATTATGATGGAGTTATTGTTCCATTTTTTATTGCAGGTTTGGAAGGGAGTTTATTTTCCCGTTGCCGTGCAAAAAGTCCTAGATCTTTTTTTAAACGTAGAGTTATTACGGTTTATTTTGGACGGGCAATTTCTAAAGAAACAAAAGCAGAAGAGTTACAAAAAATTATACAAGAAATGAAGGATAAACATGAGCGATAAAACAACTTTAATTATAGGTGCTGGTGGTGTTGGACGTGTTGTTGCACATAAATGTGTTAGAAATGCGGGTGTATTTGGGCGGATAGTTCTTGCTAGTAGAGGTATAGGACGATGTCAAGAGATTCAATCTGAACTTCCAAAAGGCGCTATAGAAATCACTACTGTTGATGCAGATAATACATCTGAGATTATAGAACTGATTAAGAAATATAATGCTGATATTGTTATCAATGTTGCGCTTCCTTATCAGGACTTAACTATTATGGATGCATGTATTGCGACAAGCACTCCTTATCTAGATACGGCAAATTATGAACATCCTGATGTTGCAAAGTTTGAATATAAGCTTCAATGGGAGCGTCACGACAAGTTTAAAGAAGCGGGAATTATGGGTCTGCTGGGAAGTGGTTTTGATCCTGGTGTTACAAATGTATTTTGTGCGTATGCTCAAAAACATTATTTTGACTCTATTGAGACTATTGATATTTTAGATTGTAATGCTGGTGATCATGGCTACCCTTTTGCAACGAATTTTAATCCAGAGATAAACCTTCGTGAAGTTTCTGCTGAGGGGAAATATTGGGAAGAAGGTAGATGGTTTACAACAAAACCTATGGAAGTGAAAATGGTTTGGGATTATCCTGAAGTAGGGCCAAAAGATTCTTATCTTCTCTACCATGAAGAGTTGGAGTCTTTAGTTAAAAACATTAAAGGTCTTAAGCGTATACGATTTTTTATGACCTTTGGCGAGAGTTATTTAACACATATGAAATGTTTAGAAAATGTTGGAATGTTAGGGATTAAAGAAGTAGAACATAATGGTCAAAAAATTGTACCGATAGAATTTTTAAAGACTCTTTTACCTGATCCAGCTTCACTTGGACCAAGAACTAAAGGCAAGACAAATATTGGTGTAGTTGTTAAAGGTGTAAAAGATGGAGAACGTAAGAAAATATATATCTACCAAGTAAGTGATCATGAAAAATGCTTCAAAGAAGTGAACTCACAAGCAGTTTCTTACACAACAGGAGTCCCAGCTATGATAGGTGCAAAACTTATGCTTGAGGGTAAATGGAGTGGTCAAGGGGTATTTAATATGGAAGAATTTGATCCAGATGTGTTTATGGACGAGCTAAACAAACAAGGTTTGCCTTGGCAAATTAAAGAACTAGAGGTATAAAATGGACTATGAAGCATTAGTTAAAACAATAGAATCTTTACCACCCTTATCAGATTCTGCGGTTTTGATTAAAAAGCTTTATACAGAGGGTGCTGAAAATGTTGATATTATTAAACTTGTTCGTATTGTAGAATCTGATGCACTTTTAGCTGCAAATATCTTAAAGATGATAAACGCACCATTTTATGGTTTCTCGACAAAAATTGCTTCAGTCGCTCAAGCTGTTTCACTTTTTGGAACACATACTGTTTATGGTTTAGTTATCAATTATGCTATGAATGAAAAAATAAAAGCAAAAACACAAGCCTATAATCTTTCACCATCAGAATTTAATGATATGTGCCATATACAAAGTCACTTAATGATGCAATGGTATTCTAAAATAGATTTAAGACATGCACAATTTTTGGCACCTCTTGCACTTATCATGGAATCTGGAAAGCTTGTTTTAGCTGGTGAAATAGCAAGAAGTGCTTACACTTTAGAATTTAAGCAAGGTCTTAAAGACTGCGAGAGTATAGAAAAATATGAATATGATTTAATAGGTACTACCTCATACCACTTAAGTGGTCTTTTGTTTGAGCATTGGAATCTTGAGCCTTTGTATGTGACTATGCTCAAAAACTTAGATATAGAAGATGAATATATCTCTGGAAAGATGGAATACTATATTGATACACTTGATGTAATTAGAACTGCTGTAAATGTCAAAAACTTTTTAACAGATGAATCTATTGCAAAGGCGAGTTTGATTGTTTCGGATATGGATTTAGACCATGTGCATTTTGAAAAAATCGCACATAGAATTAAAGCAGCTTATTATAAAAAAAAGAAGTAAAGAGTCTGTTTAGAACTTAAAGTTAAAGAGGAAGAATCTTGAATATGATATTTGATACGCTTAAAACACCCGCTTATATTTGTGAAGAAAATTTATTAGAACATAATTTAAAAATTTTGGATTATGTGCAAAAGCAAAGTGGAGCTAAAATAATTTTAGCACTTAAGGGTTTTGCGATGTGGAGTACATTTCCTTTAGTTTCAAAGTACCTCAAAGGTTGTACAGCAAGTGGTTTACATGAAGCAAGACTTGCCAATGAAGAATTTAAAGTGCATAACAAAGATGCAGAGCTACATACCTATTCACCAGCTTTTGGTGAAGATGATATTAAAGAGGTAGCTCTTATATCAGATCATATAGTCTTTAACACGCCTTCTCAACTTTTTAAATATGCAAAGCTAGTTCAAGAGATAAATCCTAGGATTAGTATTTCTTTGAGAGTTAATCCAGAAGTTTCCTCTTCACCAAAAGATATATATAACCCATGTGGCATTTACAGCAGGCTAGGAACAACGCTTGCTAATTTTGATGAAGATGTCTTGACGTATGTAGATGGTCTAAACTTCCATGCTTTATGTGAGCAGAATGTAGATGCCTTAGAAGAAGTACTCATTGCATTTGAGAAAAACTTTTCTAAATACTTTAAAAATCTCAAATACCTTAACTTTGGTGGTGGACATCATATAACAAAAAAAGATTATGATGTTGAAAAGCTTATTAAGATTATTAAAGAATTTAAAGAAAAGTATGACTTAGAAATATACCTTGAACCAGGTGAAGCAGTAGGTTGGGAGACAGGTTACTTGGTAAGCAGTGTTTTAGACGTGTTTAAAAACGGAATGAATGTGGCGATTTTGGACACCTCAGCGGAAGCGCATATGCCTGATACTTTAGCTATGCCATACAGGGCTGATGTGCGGGGAAGCGGTGAAGCTGGCGAGAAAAAACACACCTACAGACTTGGCGGAAACACTTGTTTAGCTGGCGATATTATGGGAGATTATTCATTTGATGAGCCTCTTGAAGTTGGTAGCAAGATTATATTTGAAGATCAAATCCATTACACCTTTGTAAAAAACACCACTTTTAATGGCATAAAATTACCTTCTCTAGCAATTTTAAGAAAAAATGGTGAACTAGATATAGTCAAAGAATTTGGATATGAAGATTACAGGGATAGACTGAGTTAAGAAGAGCAGATCACCGCTTAAAAGCGGTAATCTGTAAGTATACGCATATAGTTTGCACGTTGATATGCTGCAGGGTTTGAAGTGTGATGCAGAGAAATACTTCCTTTCATCTGTTCGACTGAAATATACTCTTTTTCTTCCATCCATTCCACAAGATTTTTTAAAACAGATTCGATGTGATTGGGACCATTTTGTATAAGTGAAGTAACCATCTGCACAGCGTCAGCTCCACTCATCATAGCCTTTAATATATCTTCATGGGTGTTCACCCCAGTAGATGCACATAATGAAATATCTAATTTTTTATATAAAATTGCACTCCAGCGAAGTGTCTCACTTAAATCTTTTGAAGTGCTTGGATTAATAACTTGTAAAGCATTTAGGTTTTCAAGGTCAATGTCCACATGAACTGGTCTGTCAAAGAGAACTAAACCTTGTGCTCCAGCATCACAAAATCTTTTTGCCATATTAGCAGGAGCTGAAAAAATGGCATTCATTTTTACCGCTATTGGGATATGTACACTTTGCTTTACCGCTTCTAAGGCATCTATATACATTTGTTCAATATCTCTTGCATCAAGATTTATATCCGTTGGAATATAGGTAATATTTAGCTCAATTGCATCCACTCCCGCCTGTTCTAGTTTTTTGGAATAGTCAATCCAACCACCTTTTGAAACTCCATTTAAGGATGCTATAATTGGAATATTTACACTCTTTTTTAGTTGCATGATTTCATCAAGATAATTTTCTGATTGAAGATTACTAAGAGTGACTTCTGGGAAAAATCCTAAAGCTTCTGCATAATCCTCACTTCCTTTAAACAGAAAATGATCAAGTTCATGGGTTTCATGGTTGATTTGCTCTTCAAAGATAGAGTGAAGTACAACAGCAGCAGCTCCAGCATTTTCAAGTTCTTTAATAGACTCTATAGAAGCCGTCAAAGGACTCGCTCCAACTATGATTGGATTCTTTAGCTTTAATCCCATATATGTAGTAGTTAAATCCATTATATTTCTCCTTTGCTCTGTGGTGCTGACATTTGTTCTATATTGAGATATTTTTTATAGAGATTTTGTGCATTTTCTCTGGCTGTTTGTAAATACTCTTTTGCATTATTGGCATTTAGTTTTTCGACCATTTTAAAACGGGTCTCTTGATACATAAAGTTTTTCACATCTATCCTAGGACCTTTATAATCAAGTGTCATAGGATTTTTCCCTTCTTCTCTTAGTTGTGGGTTGTATCTAAATAGAGGCCATAAGCCAGAATCCACAGCAAGTTTTTGATGATCCATTCCATAACGCAGATCATATCCATGTGCTACACAATGAGAATACGCGATGATAATAGAAGGACCATCATAGGCTTCAGCTTCTACAAAGGCCTTCACCGTTTGTGCATCATTTGCACCCATTGCAATTTTTGCAACATACACATTTTCATACGCGATAGCCATCATTGCCAAATCTTTAGGAATTTGAGATTTTCCACCTGCTGCAAATTTTGCCACAGCACCTGTCATAGTTGCCTTGCTTTGTTGTCCGCCAGTGTTTGAGTAAACTTGAGTATCCATTACTAAAATATTTACATTTTTTCCGCTTGCTAGAACGTGGTCCACTCCACCATAACCAATATCATAAGCCCAGCCATCACCGCCCATCATCCAGACAGATTTTTTAACTAAATAATCAGCAAGATTATTTAATCTATCAACTCGTATCCCTTTTTTAGACTTTAGCACATCTTTTAACTTTTGAACTCTTGCTCTTTGCTCAAATATCTCAGGCTCATTTTCTTGCGTAGAGTTTAAGATACTTTCACAAAGCTCAGCTCCGAGTTCACCTTTTAAATCTTGTAAAATTTCTCTTGCATTATGCGTGTGCTTATCGATAGCAAGCCTAAAGCCCAAACCAAATTCTGCATTATCTTCAAAAAGTGAATTGGACCATGCAGGACCTCTGCCGTCCTCATTCTTTCTCCAAGGGGTTGTTGGAAGATTCCCTCCATAGATGGAAGAGCATCCTGTGGCATTTGCGATAATCATTCTGTCTCCAAAAAGTTGTGAAGCTAGTTTCACATAAGGTGTTTCACCACATCCCGGGCAAGCTCCTGAAAACTCAAACATTGGTTCTAAAAACTGTGATTCTTTTGCTTTTTCGTGATTGAGTTTATTTCTATCGTAACTTGGAAGTTTGGTGAAGTAATCCCAATTTATCACACCCTCATCATGTGCCACTTCTTGGGGAGTCATATTTATAGCTTTGAGATTTGTTTGAGATTTATTTTTAGCAGGGCAGACTTCGGTGCAAAGGGAACACCCTGTGCAATCTTCAACTGCAACTTGGATAGTAAACTTCTCCTGAGGTTCAAAAGTTTTTCCTTTAGCTGTGACAAAAGAGAAAATGCTAGGAGCATCAGCTAAGATATTTTCATCTACAACTTTGGAGCGAATAGCAGAATGAGGACATACAAGTACACATTTGTTACATTGAATACACGTGTTTGAGTCCCAGACAGGAACCTCTAGTGCAATGTTCCTTTTTTGGTACTGGGTAGTCCCAGTCTGCCAAGTTCCATCATCTGGGATTCCTGAGACAGGTATATCATCTCCATCTCCAGCGATGATTTTTGCAGTTATCTCTCTTACGAAATCATCGAAATTACCTTTAATGAGTGGTTTCATTTGTAGCTCACTTTGTGAGCTAGTTGGAATTGCAACTTCAAAAAGATTAGCTAGGCTATTGTCAACTGCTTTGTTATTCATTTCAACAATTTGTTTCCCTTTTTTAGCATAGCTTTTTTGAATGCTTCCTTTGATTTTACTTATCGCTTCATCTGCTGGTAAAATTCCTGATATTGCAAAAAAACATGTTTGCATTACAGTATTTATACGCCTTCCCATTCCACTATTTTTTGCAACAGTTGCAGCGTCAATTACATAGAACTTGATTTTTTTCTCAATAATTTCATTTTGTACTTTTGTGGGAATTTTAGAAAAAACTATATCTTTACTAAAAGGTGTATTGAGTAAAAAGATAGCGCCAACTTCGGCATTTTTAAGTAAATCGAACTTCTCAAGAAAAACTGCTTGATGACAAGCGATAAAATTTGCACTCTCTATAAGATAAGTAGATTTAATCTCGTTTGGACCAAATCTTAGATGTGACGTTGTCATAGAACCAGATTTGTTTGAATCATATACAAAATAGCCTTGTGCATAGTTTTGTGTTTCTTCACCAATAATTTTGATAGAGTTTTTGTTTGCTCCTACTGTCCCATCACTTCCTAGACCAAAAAACATTCCCCTAAATGTTTTAGCATCAGAAGTTCTAAAAGACTTATCCCACTCAAGCGAGGTATGTGTTACATCATCATGTATACCAATGGTGAAGTGATTTTTAGGTTTGTCTTTTGAGAGTTCATCAAAAATAGCTTTTACCATAGACGGAGTGAACTCTTTGGATGAGAGCCCATATCTGCCACCTATGATTTTTGGCATATCAAAGCCTAAGCTTCCATCTTCGCGAAGTTCATTTAATGCACTGACTATATCTTGATAAAGCGGTTCACCTAGAGAACCTGGCTCTTTTGTTCTGTCGAGCACGGCTATGGATTTTGTAGTTTTTGGCAAAATTTCCATGAAGTGCTTTATGCTAAATGGTCTATAAAGGTGAACTTTGATTATGGCTACCTTTTGGCCTTGTTTTACAAGATATTGAGTCGTTTCATGGGCTGTTTCAGCTCCCGATCCCATAAGTATTATAATTTTTTGGGCGTCTTTTGCTCCAACAAAATCAAAAAGATGGTACTTTCTTCCTGTGAGTAATGCAAATCTATCCATATCTTCTTGAAGAATGTCAGGCAGGGCATTATAATAATTGTTTACGCTTTCTCTCCCTTGAAAATAAACATCAGGATTTTGTGAAGTTCCTCTTATAAAAGGTCTATCAGAAGATAGTCCACGATCTCGATGAGCAAAAACCAAGTCCTCTTTTATCATCTCTTTTAAAATGGACTCATCAAGTAGTTCGATTTTACTTACTTCATGGGATGTTCTAAAACCATCAAAAAAATGTAAAAAAGGAAGACGAGATTTTAAAGTTGATGCTTGGGTAATGAGTGCAAAGTCATGTGCTTCTTGAACACTGTTTGATGCAAGAAGGACAAAGCCGGTTTGACGAACAGCCATAACATCACTATGGTCTCCAAAGATAGATAAGCCTTGAGCTGCAATCGATCGTGCTGCTACATGAAATACTGTAGATGTAAGTTCACCTGCAATCTTATACATATTGGGTATCATAAGCAAAAGACCTTGAGAAGATGTAAAAGTAGTAGTGAGCGCTCCAGTTTGTAGTGAACCATGCACACTTCCACTTGCTCCACCTTCGCTTTGCATTTCCATAATTTCAGGAACAGTTCCAAAGATGTTTTTTTGATTGTTTTGTGTATAAATATCACTAAGCTCAGCCATTGGTGAAGAAGGAGTTATTGGGTAAATGGCAATTACTTCATTTAATTTATGCGCAACACGCGCGACTGCTTCATTCCCATCGATTGTAACATAAATCTTTTCCATTGAGTTTCCTTTAGGAATCAAAATTAAATAATTAATAAATTTCGATTCCTTAGTCATTATTACTCATTATACTTCTCTAAACTTTTACTTTCTCTTAAATCTGCGATGCTCCTTCTCATTGGAAAACCACAACTTAAGCCAAAAATTGATATGATTTTTTTAATAAGTGAGCCTTGCTCATGTAAGGAATAATAAAAATGTATGAAGATAAAGCACGATGGAATGAGAGACATGTTTCTAAACCGATGAGACATGAAGTAACAGCTATTTTAAAAAAGTATGTAGCGCATGCTCCTATTGGTAAAGCACTTGATTTAGCATGTGGAACAGGGAGAAATACGCATTTTTTAGAAAAACTTGGCTTTTGTGTTGATGCAGTTGATTTATCTGATTATGCACTTTCTCAAATTAAAGACACTCCTAACATTATAAAAATAGAAACAGATTTAGATAGCTACGATTTAAAAACAAACAGTTACGATTTAATTCTTAATTGTAATTATTTAAACAGACGTTTGATGGCTCAGATGATAGACTCATTAAAAGAGGGTGGACTGATTATATTTGAAACCTTTATAGAGGCGCATGAAAAACAAGAACAGGGGAGTATGAATCCCGATTATTTACTAAAGAAAAATGAACTTTTAAAGGCTTTTAGTAATTTAGATGTGTTGTATTATGAAGAAGTAAATGGAGTAAATTTAAGAGGTGAAAAAAATAAAACAGCCTCTTTGGTGGCTAAAAAAAACTAAAGACTTTGCAAGATCTTTAGTTTTATTGTTTGTAAGTCTTACCAAAATACATATCGACAGAAAATAGTAGTGAATAGTTGACTTTATAGTCATACTGTTTATGGAAGTTAAATCCAGGTGCCACCTCATAAAAAAACCATTTTTTCCATACATTTTGTCTTATGTTTAAAGATGTAGCATAATTATTTATCCCACCATATGTTGTAGATGTATAGGTATTGTTTGGATAGTATGTAATATCTTCATACTTTGTGTTTCCTGAAACTGACTGTGAGAGACTTAGAGCTATATTGTGCGGTAAAGGATGAAAATACTGTGCGCTAAAAGCATAATCCATACCGGGAACTTTTTCTTGAGTATGCCTATATATAACAAATCGAAGTAAATTTAAGTCTGCAATTTTTTTATCAAAATATATACTTGTTTCTTCTTCAAACTTCTTATTTGAAGAGTATTTGAATGTTTGTACTGGTTGAATATCCCATGAACCAAGCGTGTAATCTAAGTTGTATCTTGCACGTACAAATGGATGAAACCCACGTACCCCAATAGAGTATTTTGATGATATTCCATAAGTTTTTGCAGCAAAATAGTTTAGACCTACGGCTGTTTTGGAGTCATTTGCAGATTGATTCGTTATATCACTGTTTGGATTGTCACTTGTTAAATCATCAATAAAAAGATTATAATTTTTTTTAGTTCTACTTAATGGAAGACGGGCCTTGACGCTATACCCAAAATCATTAGAACCTTTGCTTTGAAATATGGTATTAAAGTTTACTCTAAAAAATGTTTCTTCTGTTTCGTCAATATACTTATCTGTTTTAAAAAATGAATCCATTGAATCTGCATTTTCCTCTATATCATATATATCAGCGCTGCTATTGTAGTCGTTATAGTCATTACTGAGCACTTTATCTATTGATTTAGATAAGGAAAATACGGAATCGGACATTGAATTGTGAAAATCATCAACATAAGAGTTTTCTGCAAAAAGATTAGTTGTAAGTAAATAAGAGAGCAGGATAAGATTTTTTTTCAATGACATATTACAAACCTTCTAGTAAAATTATCCATAGTGTATCTATTTCTTTATCATTTAAAAATAAAGAAGAACGATTTTTATATAATTCTTTTAATCCGCTTCTATTTATGGCTAAAGTATGTGAGCAAATTTCATGCGTAGGTAAAAAACCTCTTAGTAAAGAAATATCTTCTGTAATAGTTGAAGCACACAAAAAACATTCTTTTTCGGTATGAAGTCTTCCCTCATGCGCTAATAGCTTTACATAAGATTCTATCGCTACTCTTTTTGGGTTTTGTTTCCCCCATTCAATAGAAGCTTGATTTAAAAGGGTATAGTAAAAATCTCCTATATCCTCCGCATCCCGAAGATGCTTGTGAAAAAGAGAAAGAAAATCCTGCCAAAGACGAAGTAGTTTATAGTTGTTTATCCATGCAAAGCCTATATGGATAACATCTCTGAGTCTATGGATAGTTGATTTTGCAGACTCTTCAATCTCATAATCGATCTTAAATCCTATGTTTATAGTACCATGACGCGCGCCATAGAACCTATAAAGAGTTTGTAAGTTATCCTTGGATATTATTGTAACAATTAAGTCTTCTTCTTTTACTCTGTTAAGATTAATGATAAAACCTTGCATCTCTTTACTAAAACCTGCTTCTAATATACACAAAATGAAAATTTGTTTTAAAAATTCTACTAAAATTATGCTTCTTTAATTCTTTATTTACTATAATTAATTCACTTTGTCTAAATAGACTAAGTTAGATTAAAAAAAGCTTAAATATATAAGAATTTTTAATGAATTTGAACTTTTAAGGAAAAAAAATGATTAAACATCATGATTTATTAAGATCATTTAAGGATAACTGTGGTTTTGGTCTTGTTGCCAACATCAAAAACAAAGCTTCACATAAAGTTTTGGATGATGCAGTTACTGCACTAGAGAGAATGATGCACCGTGGTGCAGTTGCTGCAGATGGAAAAACTGGAGATGGTAGTGGACTTTTACTTTCTATGCCTGATGAGTTTATACGAAAAGTATCATCACAAAATGGAGTTGAACTTCCTGCTCAATTTGCTGTTGCATCGGTATTTACTAAGAATAGAGAGCACTTAGAAACTTTAAGTGCTATTTGTGTAAACAATGATTTAAAAGTTGTAGTGATTCGTGATGTGCCTATAGATATTAATGCACTTGGTGATCAAGCTATCGCTTCATTACCAAATATCGTACAAATGATTATTACTCCTAACTCTATAATGGCTACAAATAGATTTGATGCACTTTTATACCTCTCTCGTAAAGAAGCAGAACATGCCTTAGTTGAGGACAGGGATTTTTATATTGCATCTATGAGTGCAAAAGTTCTTTCATATAAAGGGCTTGTAATGCCTACTCATATTAAAGAGTTTTATAAAGACTTAAACGATGAAGACTTTAAAATATCTTTTTCATTGTTTCACCAAAGATTCTCAACAAATACACTTCCTGAGTGGCGTTTGGCACAACCATTTCGTGCAGTTGCTCATAATGGTGAAATCAACTCAGTTGAAGGAAATCGTTTAAATGTAAAAATAAAATCAGAGTCTATAAAAAGTGAAGTATTTACACCAGAAGAGATTGATAGAATACTACCAATCTTGCAGTTAAACTCTTCAGATTCTGCTTCAGCGGATAATTTTTTTGAGTTTCTTATTGTAAATGGTATGGACTTTTTTAAGGCTGTTCGTGCTGTTATTCCTTCGGCTTGGCAAAATGCACCACATATGGATCCTGAACTTCGTGCATTTTACGAGTACCATTCAACAGTTTTTGAAGCATGGGATGGTCCAGCGGCATTTTCTGTAACAGATGGTCGTTATGTTGGTTGCGTACTAGATAGAAATGGTTTACGTCCTTCAAAATACATAATTACAAATGATGACACTCTTTTAATTGCTTCTGAATACGGTGTTGTAGATATTGCCGAAGAAAATATTAAAGAGCGTGGTCGTCTTCAATCTGGTGAAATGTTAGGACTTGATTTAAAATTTGGAAAAATTCTTAAAAATGAGCAAATAAATGATTATTTAAAATCATCTAACCCATATATGAAGTGGTTAAATGAACATATGATTTATCTTCAAGAGCATGTAGAAGTGCAATATGAAACACATTGTGATTTTGCACGTGAAAACTTTGTGAAAAGACAAAGATTTTTTAACATAACACAAGAAGTCATTGAACAAGTAATAGAGCCCATGATACTTGAGTCAAAAGAAGCAGTTGGGTCTATGGGTGATGATACCCCACTTGCTGCTTTTTCAAACAAACAAAGATGTTTTACAGATTATTTTAAACAAAAATTTGCACAAGTTACAAACCCACCAATCGATCCAATACGTGAAAAAGTTGTAATGAGTCTTAACACAGGTTTTGGTGAAGTACATAATATTTTGGATGAAATTCCATCACATGCACATCGCTTGAAATCAATTTCACCTATTATTACCTATGAGAAACTAGAAGTGCTTAAATCTTTTGGAGATAAGAAGTCACCACGATATCAAGCTTTTTATCATAATACTACTTTTTCAACTGCATATACTGACTCCCTAAAAGATGCACTTGATGCTCTTGTAGAAAAAGTTGTAGATTCTGTAAAAAATCATGGTACAAGAATTATTATTTTAGATGATTATGAATTTTCAGTAAATAATAAAATAATACCAATGGCAATGGTTGTTGGACGTTTGAATTTAGCACTTTTAGAAGCAAAAGTCAGACATCTTACTTCTATGATTTGTATTACAGGGGAAGTAGTGGATTCGCATAGTGCAGCAGTTCTTATAGGTTATGGTGCAAGTGCAATTTATCCTAATTTATTGTTTGCAACAGCAATTGACAAAATTCAAACATCAAAAGTTATAGATATAGAATGTCGTGAAGGTATTAAAGCTGTACATGGTGCTTTAAATGCGGGTATACTTAAAATTATGTCGAAAATGGGAATAGCAACAATCGCGTCCTATAGAAATGCCGGTCTGTTTGATGTTTTAGGCTTAAGTAATGAAATCGTAAAAGATTGTTTTGAAAATTCTAGTTCTGAACTTGCTGGTTTAACATATAGTGATATTGAGCAAAGAGTTTCACAATATCATAAAGACGCATTTGTTGAAGATGGATTTAAAAAGGTTTTCCCATTAAATATTGGTGGATTTTATAAGTTTTATTCAGGACAAGAGCATCATGATTTCGGTCCTTCTGTCATTCATGCTATTCATGCAGTTGCAAATAATGGTAAAAAAGAAGATTTTGATAAATTAAAAGACTTAGTCAACAAGCGTGGACTAAAGTTTATTCGTGACTTCTTTGATTTAAAATCACAAAAAGAACCTATAGATATATCTGAGGTTGAATCTAAAGAAAAAATCTTTAAGAGATTTTCATCAGCTGCAATGAGTTTAGGATCAATTTCCCCAGAAGCACATGAAACAATCGCAATCGCAATGAATAGACTTGGTGGACAATCAAATTCGGGTGAAGGTGGAGAAGATCAAGAGAGATTTGGAACTGAGAGAGTTTCAAAAATCAAGCAAGTTGCATCTGGCCGTTTTGGTGTGACTCCGGCGTATTTACGTTCAGCTGAAGAGATTCAAATTAAAGTGGCACAAGGGGCAAAACCAGGTGAAGGTGGACAGCTCCCAGGGCATAAAGTAAGTGCACTTATTGGTAAGCTTCGTCATACGGTTCCTGGTGTTACGCTTATTTCACCACCACCACATCACGATATTTATTCTATTGAAGATTTAGCACAGTTAATTTTTGATTGTAAACAAATAAATCCAAATGCTCGTGTTGCAGTTAAACTTGTTTCAACTATTGGTGTTGGAACGATTGCAGCTGGTGTTGCTAAAGCCTATGCGGATAAAATTATTATCTCTGGTGGAGATGGCGGTACAGGTGCTGCTCCATTAACATCTATCAAGTTTGCGGGTAATCCATGGGAGATTGGTTTAAGTGAAGCACATAATGCCCTTAAAGCGAATAATCTTCGTTCTTTAGTGGAACTACAAACAGATGGTGGTTTAAAGTCAGGTCTTGATGTAGTAAAAGCTGCACTTTTAGGCGCTGAATCTTTTGCATTCGGTACTGGTGTTTTAAGTATCGTTGGTTGTAAAATGCTTAGAATTTGTCACGTGAATAAATGTTCTGTCGGTATTGCGACGCAAAATGAAAAACTTAGATCAGAGTTTTTTAAAGGGCATGTTGATCAAATCATAAATTACTTTACATTCTTAGCTGAAGATATTCGTTCTATTATGGCGGAACTTGGATTTAAGACTATGGAAGAGATGATTGGTCAAGTAAGTGTATTAAAGGTTAAAAATGATCCATTTGCGCAAAAATTTGATTTTTCATCAATCTTGCATGAAGAAAAAGGTGTAAATACACATCAACAAAAATTCAATCATCCATTTGATGACAACGCATTTGAAAAAAGCGTTTTAATAGAAGCTATGGCTGCTATTAAGCATCCAGAGCATCCGATTAGAATTAATAGAGAAATTCAAAATATTCATAGAAGTTTTGGCGCATTGGTTTCTGGTGAAATTGCTGAATATTATGGTGATACTGGACTTAAAGCAGATACGATTAAAATTAACCTAACCGGTGTGGCAGGTCAAGCTCTTGGTGCATTTTTAATAAATGGTGTATCTATTTACCTTAATGGTGTTGCAAATGATTACTTAGGAAAAGGTATGCACGGAGGTAAAATTATTATTACTTCTAAAAATGAAGGTGAAGAATTTTCAGCTGGTGGAAATACATGTCTTTATGGTGCAACTGGCGGTAAACTCTATATCTCAGGAAGTGTTGGTGAACGATTTGCTGTTCGTAACTCAGGAGCCTTATCTATAGTAGAAGGAACAGGAGATAATGCTTGTGAATACATGACAGGCGGTATTGTTGTTATCCTTGGCCGTACAGGAATCAACTTTGGTGCCGGTATGACAGGTGGTATTAGTTTTGTGTATGATGAAGATCATAATTTTGTTGAAAATGTAAACCATGAACTAGTCGAAGCTGTAAGAATTGATACGGATGAAGGTTCTGATGCAAGACATTTATTGAAAAAATTACTCAAAGATTATGTAGTAGAAACTGAAAGTAAAAAAGCTAAAGAACTACTTGAAAACTTTAGAGTAGAAGTTAGAAACTTCTGGTTGATTAAACCGAAAAATCTAACAAAATTACCTCTAAATATAGAGAAGGGAGATTAATAATGAAAGAGTTTTTAACAACAGAGAGAATAGACCCAAATAAAAGGTTAGTAGTTGAACGAACAAAAGATTTTGGTGAAATTTATGATATTTTCAATCTTACCGAGGCAGCTACTCAAAGTGAAAGATGTATTCAATGTGGAGATCCATTTTGTTTAAACAAATGTCCTCTTCATAATTATATCCCTCAATGGCTAAAATCAGTCGCTGAAAAAGATTTAGAGTTTGCATTTAAGCTCTCCAATGAACCTTCACCATTTCCAGAAGTTATGGGTAGGATTTGTCCTCATGATAGATTGTGTGAGGGTGACTGCACGCTCAATGACGGACATGGAGCGATCACTATCGGTTCTATTGAGACACATATCACGGAGGCTGGATTTAAAGCTGGGTATAAACCTGAATTTCCAGGTATTACAACAGGTAAAAAGGTTGCAGTTATTGGAAGTGGCCCTGCTGGTTTATCTGTAGCGACATACCTTTTGCGTTCTGGCATTGCAGTTACAATGTATGAAAGTGCTGATCGGGCTGGAGGACTTTTAACATATGGTATACCAAATTTTAAACTTGACAAAAAAATTGTTGATAGACGTATAGCACTCCTTGAAGAAGCTGGTTTGAAACTTGTTTTAAATACAAAAGTTGGTGAAGATATAGCATTTGAAGAAGTTGCAGATGCACATGACGCTATGTTTATTGGAGTAGGTGCAACTAAGGGTAAAAGTGCCGGTTTATCTGGTGAAAAAGCTTCAAATGTATACTCAGCTATGGATTATTTAACTGCTATTCAGAGAAAAAACTTTAAAACAACATATGATAAAAAGTATGATTTTAGAGATTTAAATGTAGTTGTAATTGGTGGTGGAGACACTGCAATGGATTGTCTTAGAACTGCAAAACGTGAAGGTGCAAGAAGTGTCACTTGTCTTTATCGTCGTGATGAGAAAAATATGCCTGGTAGTAAAAAAGAGTATAAAAATGCTATGGAAGAGGGTGTTGATTTTACATTTCTCTCTGCTCCTAAAGAAATTATTTTAGGTGAAAATGGTAAAGCTATTGCTGTTGAAGCTGTTAAAACCAACCTCGGAGCTAAAGATGACTCTGGTCGTCAAAGAATGGAAGAAGTAAAAGGTAGTGAATTTAGAGTGAAGGCTGACATTGTTATAATGTCTTTAGGATTTGATCCGGTTGTACCATCATTCTTAGCAGAAAATGGAATCGAGACAAATTCTTGGGGTGGGATTATTATCAATGAAGAGACTTATGAAACAACTACGACAGGTATTTATGCTGGTGGTGATTGTTTCCGTGGAGCTGATCTTGTTGTGACAGCTGCATTAGATGGTCGTGAAGCAGCGAGAAATATTTCAAAAGCTTTACTAAAGTAGTATCATAAATAAAGGAGATGAGACAATAGTTACTATATTGTTTTATCTCTTGTATCAACTTTGATAATCTGATATAAATTATAATAATAAAATCCTTTTAATTAATATATTTTTGCTATAATCAAGAAAATTTATATTATTTTCGAGGATATTTATGAACCTTCTTAACCTTTTTTCAAAAGACACAAATAAACAACCAGCCAAAAGTGAAGCATCTGCGCATTGGGTAAAATGTAAGTCATGTCATTCTTTAATGTACTATAAAGAAGTTGAAAACCAAAATTATGTTTGTCCAAAATGTGGCTTCCATCTTCGTATTGGTGTAAAAGAAAGGTTAGATCTCTTAGCTGATGAAGATTCCTTTGTAGAACATGATGCAAGTCTTAAGCCAGTTGATCCTCTTAATTTTGTAGACAAAATATCTTATAAAGAAAGGCTAGAAGCTGCACATAAAAAAACTGGTAAAACTTCATCAGTTGTTAGTGGCTCTATTAAAATGAATGGTGTATTCGCTCAAATAGTAATTTTTGATTTTGCATTTATGGGTGGATCATTAGGATCGGTTGAGGGTGAAAAAATTGTTCGTGGGATAAACCGTGCAATTGAAAATAGAGAAGGTTTTATCATTCTCTCCGCTTCTGGTGGAGCTAGAATGCAAGAAAGCACATTTTCTTTACTTCAAATGAGTAAGACTTCAGCCGCCTTAGCAAAACTAGGTCGTCATAAACTTCCATTCATTTCTGTGCTCACAGATCCAACAATGGGTGGTGTATCTGCTTCTTTTGCTAACTTAGGTGATATTATTATAGCTGAACCAGGCGCACTTATAGGCTTTGCTGGTGCACGTGTAATTGAGCAAACAATAGGCTCAGCTTTGCCGGATGGGTTTCAAAGAGCTGAGTTTTTACTTGAAAAAGGTTCTATAGATATGATTGTAAACAGAAATGATCTTAAAAAAACTTTAGCAGATCTTTTAACAATTATGAAAGTGGCTTAATCAGCTTATGCGCCTATATGCTCTTTGTGATCAAGAACTTTTAGATTCCCGGGGAATCTCTTTAGAAGACTTTATTGAAATTGCCAAGAGTAAAAATGCTGAGATTATTCAGTATAGAAATAAAAAGTCTGATATAGCTTTTATAAAGGCACAGTTAATCAGAATCAGAAAAATGTATACGGGTTTTTTGATTATTAATGATTCGTATGAACTTGTTGAATTCTGCGATGGTGTACATCTTGGACAAGAAGATTTAAAAAATATAGATGCTGAAGTCTCGCGTGCAGTAACAATTGTGAGAAGTGTTATAGGTAAAGATAAAATTCTAGGTATATCTACTCATAATGAAGATGAAGTGCTCCAAGCTAATACAATGGATTTAAATTATATTGGTTTAGGTGCATATAAAGATACTTCAACAAAAGAAGTATCAAATACCCTGGGAGATTCCCTTGATACGATCGCTGCAAAATCAAAACATTTTGTAGGAGCTATTGGTGGTGTTAAGATGAGTGACAGTTTTGTAAATGTAAGGTATCATGTAATTGGTAGTGGATTGATAGATTAAATATGAAAATAACGATAGTTTCAATAGCAAAAAAAGAGAAAACAATTTATGATCCTTTATATAAGGACTTAGAAAAAATGATATCTCGTTTTGCTACAATTGAAGATATTGAAATATTTCCAAAAGCAGTGGCAAAGGCACATACTATATCAGTAGAAGCCTCGCAAAAAGCGTATACTGAGGCATTGAGTGGGTATATTAGTACAGATTATACTATTACTTTGCATCCTGATGGAAAATTAATCGATAGTTATGATTTTAGTAAGCTTTTAAATGATAGAATGTCCGTGAAATTTTTTATAGGCGGAGCATATGGATTTGAAGAAAATTTTTTAAAAAAAAGTGATCAAGTAATAAGTTTAGGAAAGTTAACTATGAGTCATAAAATTGCTAAAGCAGTTTTACTTGAGCAAATATATAGAGGTTTTTCGATACTAAGTAACCATCCATATCATAAGTAAGAAACAAACACATAAAGGGAAGAATAATTGCAACAGAGTGAACTTAACTACTTTAAAGAAATTTTAGAGAGTCGTAATGAGCAAATAGTAAAAAATATAGATGGTGTTAATGATGAGTTAGAGCAACTAAATAGGCTGGAATTAAATGACGAAGGTGATCATGCCTCTGTAAACAATAGCGCTATGATTGAGAGTGTAATTGTACGTCAGCAAGAACAAGAACTAAGAGAAATTAATGCCGCTTTAGGTAAAATCTCATCAGGTGAATATGGCACATGTGCTATGTGTGAAGATGATATAGGTTTTGCTAGATTAAAAGTGAAGCCTCATGCTATTTATTGTATAGATTGTAGAGAGATTGTAGAAAAAACTAAATAAGGATAACATTATGCATATTAAGAGATTTACAGTTGCATCATTATTATATATCGCTTTCATAGGTTGGTATATGAGTACTTTTGTGACAGATGGAACTACAAGTATAAACCTATTGGGTGTTGTTATGCCATCATTATCTAATTCAATATGGGTTATGCTTGTACTTTTAGTTTTATTGATCGGAAGTATTGCTCACATGAGTTTTTATGCAGTCGTGACTACTCTACATTTACGTAAATATGAAAAAGATTATGAAAAAGTTATAGATGCTATCTCAGATGCTTATCTTGGAAAAGAGGATAGACAGCATATATTTAAGACACCTAGATATACAATGTTAGGTTCACTTATAGATAACTCTACAGTATTTCCAAACAATATTTTAAGTTTAAATATCGAAGATGAAAAAATTCGTTCAACCCTTAAAGTTATCGAAGATATTAAAAACGGTGAAGTAGTTGATTTGAAAAAACTTTCTTTATCGATTGATAATCCTCTTGTAATTCAAAACGATAAAAATAGATATAAAGATGGTTCACTTAGTGCAAAAGACTTTTTAAGTAATCCAGATAAGCATAATGCTGCGTTATTGAGTGAAATATATATTGATTGCGTAAAAACTGCCTCTTTAAAAGAGATTGAAGCATATAAATCATTTATGACAAAAGAAGCTATATTTCATGTTTTAGCACGTGTAAATGCTGATGAGAACACATTAGTGATCTCAAATGAATCACTTATAAGTTTATTTGATATATTAGAATTAAACAAGCAAGATTATTTAGATATCGCAGCATCTATGTCTCGTTGTATGATACCTGAGCAAAGAATGAAACTTTTTGAAACTCTTAGTGACGAGCATGAGGAGGCAATGGATTCTTATCTTTTTACTTTGTTTGATTTAGAAATGTTAGAACCTGCCAATGCTATCTTAGATATTTCACTTCCTGATGAATACATGAACTTTAAAGCATATCGTGCATTAAAAGAGTCAAATCAACACTTTAATATAAATTTGTTTGTTTAAATGACTAATAAACTCACATTCGAGGGGCCAATGTATGTATTGGCTCCTCTCGCTGGATATACAGACCTCCCCTTTAGAAGTGTTGTTAAAAAGTTCGGTGCAGATTTAACTGTGAGTGAAATGTTAAGCTCAAACGCTTTGGTACATAATTCTGAAAAAACATTACATATGCTTCAAAAAAGTTCTGTTGAAGATCCGTATTCTGTACAAATTTCCGGTTCAAGTGTAGACGTAATAAAAGCTGCTGTAGAGATATTGAATACTCATGATGGTATCGATGTTATTGACTTAAATTGTGGTTGTCCTGTTCCAAAAGTTGTAGGTCATGGAAGTGGAAGCTCTCTGCTACTTGATTTACCCTTGATGGGTTCTATCATTAGAACGATA
>FLOH01001351.1_pt1 | contig 38739 bp, 23 predicted proteins | sample 756751 | NCBI WGS metagenome assembly FLOH01 (sample SAMEA4026879, study PRJEB14308) | marine metagenome | biome: coastal water; material: water | depth 74 m
TGTGAGTTGGCTGTAGTTTCTCATATGTACACCTCATTTTTGTCTTTGAGAGATACGGAGATTCTAAGCCAGCTCCGCTGTCTCTACAAACACTCTTTGAGTTGCACTTGGTAGTTGAACTCAGGGAATTTCTTAAAACTCAAATTGAGGTGGCAAGGATTAATTCCAATCGAGCTTTTGAAAAAATTATCCGTTTTGAAAAACAATGGAAGCAGAATATACAAGGAATACATAACTTATGGAATGTTTACCTATCCAATTTTAATAGAAACAAAATCCCTCTGTCCGATGATCCATTTTTATCTGAATTTAATAATGTTTTAATAAAATATTCAAAAGAAGATAATCCATTAAATTTTAATGTCATTAATGAACAACTTTTGGAACCTCTAAAAACTACATGCAAAACGCATATTGGTCAAGAGCGATCTATTGAGTTACTACCACTAATTATTGATGCAAATGATGCATATTTAAATATAACGACAGCGAGAAAATTATTTTCGGATAGGATATTAGAACACTCACAACATCTTGAGGAACATAAAGACCTAATTTCTACTGCTATTGTTTATTTCAAGACTGATTAGATGCTCTCCTTTAGGTTATTTATGACTCCTTAAAGTTTATCTCTCTTTTTCATTCCCACAACCACCTTTCGCACCATATCAGAAAGCCGTTTCGCCCGTTCAGGTGTCTACTCACTGTACCAACGTGAATTCAGCATTTCATCCGCAGCTTGTTTCCACCTTCGGTTTTTGAAATGACCGATGGTTAATATGAATTCTGAAAAGTCCTTTGCGCCCATCTGGTAAACCATCTGCACGATCACATACTGGATAACGTGGGGCATAGCGAGAAACCAGGGGTATCTATTTGACAGACGGATTATTAAGTCCTGAATGATTAGACGCAGAACAATCCTACTAACGGGTTTACTCAACTGGAAATTATGAAGGTTGAATCCGAAACCGATGTGGGGGATACCGGTATAATGATGACCTTTTCAGTATTAGATAGGACGATCGACCCATCTGACATATGGATATGGTATTACCATATACTGACACCTTCCAGGAGTTGGGAAGGTATAGACTCGTATATTCTTGGAGATTTTAAGGCATAAACAATTAATCGGTACTGTGTTGGCTCATTGGGGATTTTCTTTTCAGAAAGCAGTGGTAATGAGTAGAATTTACAGTCTTTTAGCTCATTAACATACTTTTTCAGTGTTTGTCTGTGGATACCAAGTGATTTACATAAGTTCTGTGTTGTCGGTATGATACCAGAACTTTCAAGGGATGCCAGTAAAGCAAATAATGCTTTCGCAGCGATTGAGAATTTACTAGACCGGATCAGCCGGTGCGGTAGGTCAGTTATTTCTTTTTTAAAGTAATCGGAGACATCATCGTGATAAGCCACATATCCACCTTATTAATATTAAATCATAAGACGTTCGCCTATCGAAGTTAAGTGCGTTACTTTACATAATATACATTATCAGTAATAGCGAGAAATAATCTTATATCCCCCGTTGAACATAATTCGACTATTCTAAAGGATATTCTTCTCAATTTCTTTTTAGTTATCCTGCTTATAAAAATTATTAAACCAATCAAGATACTTTTGATTTGCAATAACTGAATCGATCTGAATAATTTCAGGTACATCATAGTTATGCTTTTCCAAAATCAACTGATTAACTTGTTTTAACTTTTCTGATGTAGTTTTAATTATTACTAATACTTCTGACGTATTTTCAATTTCACCTTCCCATTCATAAATACTTGTCATATTATCAACAATCTGTACGCAGGGCGATAATCTCATTTTTACCAGATCTCGTGCTAATGCTTCAGCGATATGTTTTTCTGATGTTGTGGTCATTACTATTTTTATATTTTGTTCCATTTCAAATTCCCCAAAACAAAAAAGGGGCAGTTGACTGCCCCTTTTTTAGATTCAAAATAAGATTATTTCAAAAGGGTGATCTTATGAGTCTTCACGCCTTCAGAATGCTGTAGTTTCACAAAGTAAATACCGGAAGGTACTTTCTCACCTGTTGCAGTGGAACCATTCCATTTTACCGTGTAATTGCCCGCTTCAACATTGCCATTAGCAAGTTCTACGAGCTGCTGACCTAGCATGTTGTAAACACTCACACTCATCAAACCGGATGCAGGAAGATAATAATTTATCTCCGTTACAGGATTGAATGGGTTTGGATAATTAGACAACAATGCATAACTACCAGCGATGGTTGCAGGAATATAATCGTGGCCATTCACTACTGTGTAATCGGTGATGCTGAACGTATCGGTTGTTGAGAATAACGCACCTGAAGGATGAACCACGATCAACGTAGTTTCATTACCAACTGTGTAAGATTCTGCCATGTAAGCACCATCAGTCATGGTCAGGCTGAAGTTATCTCCATGAGATAAGGTCATCTGTACGCCACCAATGAATCCATCAGATTCAAGAGAGACTTTACCATCACGATTCAGAATCGTCGCTCCGGTTGCTTCAGATTGTTGTCTGCCACCCTGATTTAGGATGATGTCAACCATGATCACGATATCAAGAATATTGATACTGCCATCTGTGTCCATATCCCCATGACAAATAACACTATCATCGAGTATGTTTATCCCGAGAACATGTGAAACCGTTGCCACAATATCACCTACATTTAGAGAACCGTCACCGGTTACATCCCCATCTGCTGCACAAACCCCAAGACACTCTTGAGCGCTTTGGAAATCTTCAACAAACAACGGGGGTTCTTCTGTCCAGATATCCGTAGGAAATGACCAGTCAGTCCAGACGCCATCAGTGGGACACATGTAACGGGCACGGAAACGACCATAACCAAATCCACCACCTTCTTGTAAGGAGAATTCAACGCCTTCAAATTCCCATGCATAGATCGTATGCCATGGAGCAGGACCTGTCAGGGTAACCGTTGCTGAATAGGTTCCATCGCCATTATCAACAGCTACGGTAGCAAACTCATTACCAAAGCCTTGTAGGTAATTGTTCCACTTGTCTTTCAATACCATACGGACGATATCTCCGGAAACAAATCCTGATGCACCTGCATCGTTCATGTCAATGGTGTAAGTCACCACAACCTGCTGTCCTGCGGGGATCGTACCACCTGAAGGAAGATCATAATATCCTGCCAAAGGTAGCTGATAGATATCATTGTCTGAATCACCAAGGCTGAATGTTCGGTTAGATCCACCATACTGTGGAGAGTCTTCCCAGCCCATGTCAATATACATAGTACCATATTCAGCTTCAAATAACAGCATTGACTCTGCACTGTGTTTAATAAAATACTTATATTCCGTCGTAAGACTTGGGAAATTGGTAATGGATACCGGAAGACTGAAGACATTAGTTCCCGGTTGGCGAACCATCACACTGTTACTGATATCATTGTCATTCCATCCGTTAAATCCGCCACGGACTTCCATAGTGTCATTACGGGCAAGACTAAATACGGGCATTCCCGTAGCACCAGCTTCATCTAACCATTCGGACATATCTGTCTGGAATATCAAAGTCTTGGTAACCGCTTCTTCAATCGTAGGGGCATGATTGTTCCACCAGGCAAAGGCCAGTGTGGTGTCCTGAGTGATATTCGCAGTACGATTATCAGTACCTTCCCATCCGCCGACTCCATGCTGGAACTTGTATTCCACTGCCGTCGGGATATCAAAGCTAAAAGACAATCCCCAGTACTCGCTGGTACCTTCATCGGTCATCAATGTACCTGACCATCCTTCAAAGGAACCGGCAGTGTACATCTCTTCTCCACCATAACCGGCGATACCTAATGTAGATACTCTGAAGTAAACATCGATACCATCGGTTTCAACAAAAGGAGGAATGGCAGAATTGTAGTAATCAACTGCCTGATTCTGATCTCCGTCAAGACCGGTGACTACCAAAGGACGGTTATCAAGTGATTCCCATTCGTCTCCTGCAAGTGTCAAATTTACATACTTGTATTCATAGTTACCCGGATCAAGAGGTGTGACTGTCGTATAGGACCAATAGTCCCCACCAACATTCATCAATTCCCATTCATTTCCGCCCCAGCCGTTGAGACTGCCACGGATAACGATTGTGTTGGTTGAATCTGTATAACCTGGCATCGTAGATGTGTTCAGATTAAAGGTCACATTTACTGGTTCTGCACCTACAACTTCTTCATAATCATTGAAGAAAACTGGGTCAAGAACCGTATCTGCATCAGGAACTGTGATATTGCGTTGTACACCTTCATCACTTCCCCAGGCATTACCATTGACAAACTTGTATTCATGGTAATCTCCAGGATTCAACTCAAATGTAGCGGCATAAATTGCGTCACTTACGAGTGTGCACTCATTGGCTGCAGGGTCCCAAGCCTGGAATGCACCAGCGATATGAACTCCATCAACGGATACTTCCTGATACTGCATGTCCACCTGAAAGGTGATTGATACAGGGCCAGAAGCAACGAATTCAGCGATATCAGAGGCATCTCTGGGTATTAGTTTATAAGCACTATATGTAAAATCAACAGGACCGGTGACATCATAAGCGGTGCCAAGGGTAGGAAGAAAAGCAAATAACTTATCATCTACAACTACTGATCCACTTCCATCGTCTACTGACCATTCACCATTTCCCAGATCAGCATTGTCGCATGCAGCATTTGATACAGAGACTAATACACCTTCGTAAGCTTCAACTATATCACCAGTTGCAAGTGCAACTGCATTCGGAAGTGCATTACCAGATGAGGTTACAGTCGCATCTCCATCAATTTCAGTAAGGTCGAAATATTCCATGACTGTTCCAACTACTTCAACTGCATCACCAACCAGTATACCGGTAGTATTTCCACTACCAAGATAACACCAGACACCATTCCAAGCGCCATCACCATCTTGTAGAAAAATACCACTGCTGGAAACGCCAGTAACAATCCCAGATGTAGTTACACCAGAGCCAACGAATGGGCTGGCATCCAGTTGACCTTGAATTTCATAAATTGTAGCTGCCACAGGATAATCACAACAGCTGCTGGTACCGTCTTCACAGCCATCAGCATTTGCATTATAATTTATAGCAGTCGGATCATCACATCCCCAATTACCTGTAGGCGGCGTAATATGCCAACCAAGGTAGTCAAATGTATTTGAATCATAAACAATCCATTCTGAATCATCTGCATTGGTCCCAGCAGAACTTGCCCAATCTAAATTGCCCTGTGTAATAGCGTCTTTACGAACAAGAGTATGGTTTGCCGTAGCACCAGTGACTCCTGCAACATCCCAACCGCTTCCAGGATCGACATCAGGGACACCGAAGATATCCAAGAAGGTTGTATCAATTCCAACGATCTGAACAATAGCCCGAGCATCATCGCCATTGTGATGTACTGCACTTGGATAACTCAACACTTCATCTGCATTTGATGGGTCAAATAAATCGACAGAAGTTGAGCTGTTAATCAATACCCACACATCCCCCGCTTCAACTGTCGCGCCTGCTGGAAATACATGGTAATACGCCCAACCGCCACCATTTACGGATTGAGCAACTTGGTAAGTAGACAAATCAACCACTGCCCCTGTACCATTATAGATCTCTAGTGCTTTATTATTACTACTTCCTTCAATATATTCTGAAAAGAATAGTCCTTGAGAGAAGGATACCCCAGCGAATAATACAAACGTTAGTAGCACCATTATGCTTTTTTTCATTTTGTTCTCCTTGATTATGTTATAACAAAATTTACCGATTGAATACCGGTCTTTACTTAATTCAACAAAATTGATTTTTGATCTGTATCAAAAATATGCGCATTACTCAAATTGATTTTTACACTTATGTTCATCCCTGCTTTTATGTCACTATTGAGTGATGAACTGCACGTAAACTTAATTCCAAACGCATTAAGATATATGAGAAATATTGAGCCTAGTGGTTCAATAAGTTCGACTTTAGCATTGAAAGATGGTTCATTTGGCTGATTATTAATAATGATCTCAATATCTTCCGGACGGACACCTAAAATAATAGATTGTTCAACAACCTCTTTGTTTGAATTGGGAAAAGGAAATTCTAGTTTACCACTTTTAAAAACCGATGCATCTCCCCCGCTTCTGGTTATCATTCCGGAGAAAAAATTCATTTGTGGCATACCAATAAAACCAGCGACAAAGTGGTTAACAGGATTTTTATAGATAGCCATCGGTGAGTCCAGTTGCTCGATTACGCCCCTATTCATCACGGCAATTCTATCTCCCATAGTCATCGCTTCGGTCTGGTCATGCGTGACGTAAATCATAGTAGTCTTAAGTATTTGATGCAGTTTTTTTATCTCAACCCGCATTTCTGCACGAAGTTTGGCATCAAGATTAGACAATGGTTCATCAAATAAAAATACTTTTGGATCTCTAACAATACATCTCCCAAGTGCGACTCTTTGACGTTGTCCTCCAGATAGTTCCTTTGGCCTTCGCTCAAGTAAATCATTAATCTGCAGAATCTCTGCCGCTTCTTTAACTCTTTTTTGTATATCAAAGGAATTTAATTTACGAATTTTTAACCCAAAAGCCATATTTTCAAATACGTTCATATGTGGATATAAAGCATAATTTTGAAACACCATCGCAACATCTCGCTTTGAAGGTTCAACATCATTCACATTTTTATCGTCAATTAATATATTACCAGTTGTGGGGTCCTCCAAGCCAGCTACCATTCTCAGCGTTGTAGATTTTCCACAACCAGATGGACCAACCAGAACTAAAAATTCTCCTTCATCGACTGTTAGATTGATATTATCCAGAATTTGGTTATCACCGTAAAATTTATTTATATTTTCAAATCGAACTGTGCTCATGGATTAACCTAAAATGATCGCTACGAGTTGAACGATATCCTGTACATTAATCGCGCCATCTGCAGTGACGTCTGATGTGATGAATTGATCCGACCCTGGTGGTGGATAATTACTCTGAATAATAAAGGATACCAGTTGAACAATATCCAGCACATCAACTGTTCCATCCAGATTTACGTCACCGGGAATTAACTGGTTTTGAAAATCTGGGATTTCAGATAAGAATAACAATGCTGTTGATGGGGGGATTTCATATCCTCCGAACCAATTTGTGCCTATGGTGATACTATCACCAGTCATATAATTATACCATGTCCCAGCATGTGGAAATTCGATATCAATAGTTTTGGGATTGGGACTAAAGTTTGCAGCAACTACGACTTCCTCACTTCCATTTATTCTCCAATAAACAATACATTTGTTTACAGTGCTTTGATATTTCAGCTCAATAATCTCACTTTTTAATACTGCGTAATTTTTACGTAATTGAATCAGTTTTTGATAGTCATTAAAAAGATCTAATCCATTATCCGTTGTGAGATTGTTCCATTGAAGAGGCTGTGGCTGGAGGCTTCCCGATGATCCATGACTGGTCCCGTTTTGCCCAAACTCCTGTCCATGATATAACATTGGAGTACCTTGTGATGTTAATAAAACGGTAGCCCCTAATTTCGATTTCAGATATGCCGTATTCAAGGTCATTCCCTGGTATTGGACAGCTTCATAAATGATACGACCCTCATCATGGCTCTCAATGTAGACCAAAGGTCCCGTAAAGTCCCAATATCCCTGACTACCAGCAACAATATGGTTTCCCACATCCCACATATCACCATAAGTGTGGCCACCATCATTGATCTGCATGAGATTAGCTTTCATCAAGTGATAATAACTGTAATCCCAACCAGCATCAAATGAGGAATGATTAATTTGATAAGCGTTGTCTTCTTCCGCAATAATGATCAAATCAGGATTCATTGCATTTAACATTTCACCATAATGGGTTGCTCCAAAATTGCCAGTTGCATCCCATCCTATGCCCTGCGTGTGATCGAACCGGAAACCATCGATGTGATAATCATTTACCCACATTTGCAAACAATCGTCTATGTGTTTGCGTGCTCGTGGGCTCCAATGCTGAAGTTTATACCCCCATTGTGATTCCTGATTATGGAAGTAAGGACAATTTTGATAGTCATGGTCCAGATAATCCCAACTACCTATTGGCTGATACAGCAGGAAGAGTGGTGCCGATCCCCACATATGGTTAAATACCACATCCATCAACACAGCAACTCCATGTTGATGTGCCGTGTCAATAAGCTGTCTTAATTCGTCAGGCGTACCATAAGTCGATTCAGGTGCCATATAAAATGTAGGATTGTACCCCCAGGAATTCTCTCCTTCAAATTCATTAACTGGCATGAGTTCAATTGCGTTGATACCCAGATCATCAAAATAACCTTCGTCAAATTTGTCGATAATATCCTGATAGGTTCCAATGACACCATTTACACCTTTAAAATCCCCCACATGCATTTCATATACAATCACATCCTGTTGAGCTGGAATTAGATATGACTGGTCATTCCACTCATAAGGTATACTTCCTATTTCAAATACGGTTTGGGCATCTTCATAGCTCCCGCTTTCATAAGAACCGGTAGGGTCTCTCCAGTCAACATCTTTTGACCAGGGGTCCGCCATAAATCTTTCATTCTGAACATTATATTGATAACTGTACTCGCCATCTGGTAATTCAGTCTGATACCACCATAATGTGTCTCCAGATAGTTTCATCATTTCACCGTCAGGAAATACAGAATTCCAACTTCCTTTAACTGACACAAAATCCTTAGCGGGCGCATACAATGCCAGGATAACTTCATTTCCATTAATATTAACACCATCGTCAACCCAACCAGGTACTGGTTCATGTTCTATTGCAAATAAAACATAAACATCTCGAAATAAAAAAGCTACTCGCCCATCGGATCCAGTTGCTTTGGCGACAATCTGTACATCTCCAAATAATGCGGGATCAGGTGTCCATGTAAAAGTAAATGGAGATGTGAACCCTTCGAATAAGAGCTCCCCCGCTACCCAAAATTCAACACTTGCAGCACTACCAACCACCATAACGTTAGTCGAGCCAGAAATCTGTGCACCATTTGCTGGAGAAGTGAAAAATACGTACGGGTCACCTTCGTGGGATGAGTAATCGAGATAAATATCGTAATACATTACTTGTCCGTTTGAACCTACATCCCATGTGCCATCATCCCAAAGTATTTTGAATTTTATCGATTGCACAACTTGTGCACCGGAGGCCATCGGTGGAAAAACTACATGATACATTGATGGTCCTATTGCAGTCAATGGAGTCAATGCCAAATCATCCTGTACTATAGTTCCCTCGGGCCAGTACTCCTGAAGCGGGGTCACATGTCCGTTACCAGCATCGACACTCCAAGCGATATATCCACCTTGATCCACATTGTTTAATACAATTTCAATGGGATCGTTTGGTGTAGGATTAAAGGGAGTCCAGTAATAATTCAGACTAATATGCCAGTCAATTCCAACGCCCCCGTTGTTGTCCCAATGTCCAAGTAAATCGGTAAACACAAAATCTATGGTTTCAGCGTTCACAGGAATTTCGTAAACGTAGCTCCACCACCCATTCCCGAGAGCAGGTTCGTACGTCATCAAATAGTCATCTGTGTTTTGCCACCCGTTGTAGCCAAGATGGATATAGACTGATGTGGCGTTATCCGGAAGAGAGCCTTCAACAGAGTTGTAGTAAATGGTTATATTTCCACCGGGTACAGGAATTTCAGGTTCCCAATAAACGTAGGTGGCATGCATGATACCTAAAAATGAAATGATTACTAATATATTTGTCAGTATTTTTTTCACGAGAAACTCCAATTAGATGATCCATCCAACAACTAAAATTACGTCAGATACATCAATAGCTTTATTCACATTTAAGATTGGATCCCATTCATAAACGTGACAACAAACATTGTTTTTTGAACGAGGGAAATCCAATCTTTCTTTAAATTAATTATCCCTTTACGCTCCCCATCGTCAAACCGGAAACCAGATATTTTGCCAATGATATAAATAATATGGTAACAGGGATGCTCACAATTACCGCTCCCGCAGCATATAAGCCCCATTGCGTGGCTAAACTGGCTTGAAACGATTTTAGACCAAGAGGCAACGTGTATAATTCTGGATCCTGTAGCACAATCGCAGCTACCACATATTCATTCCAACTGGCCATAAAACTGAATAGCGCTGTGATTACCAGTGCAGGCGTAGATAATGGCAGAATGATTTTATAAAACGCAGCGAATCGTCCACAACCATCTAACCGTGCTGCTTCTTCCAGCGCAGGAGGTATCGTGTCGTAATACCCCTTCATCTGCCAGATACAAAACGGTAATGCCGTTGAAGAATAAATAACGATCAAACCAACATAAGAATTGATCAATCCCAATTTGGAAAGCAAAATAAAAAATGGCAGTAATAACATGGTCGCAGGAAACATTTGAGTCGTCAATAACGAGACCATTGTGAATTGCTTGCCGATGAAATTAAATCGAGATAATGCATAACCTGCCGTGGATGCAAGTACTACGCCTGTCAACGTTACCACCAACGTCACCAGAAAAGAATTCCAGACCCACTTTAAAAAAGGTGTATCCGTAAACAGTGTTTTGTATGAATTAAAACTGGATCCTTTATCCCAACTTCCATTGTCATTGATATCCGTAAACTGCTCATCAGCTTCGCGGATTTCGTTCTGGTTTGTGTCAGAATATGGTTCGTCAAATTGCCATAATGACAACGATTTACTTTGAAAAGCATTATCCGTTCTCAGAGATATGCTGATGATATTCAGTACCGGATAGATTGTCAACAATGTAAAAACTGTAAGAAAAGAAAATATTAGCCAGGTTTTGAGTTTATTTTTCATGCCATCAATAAACGTTGTTATCTGTTGCTTTTGTTTTATTCATGAAGACAATCCCGAATACAAGAAGGATGAGAAAGATAATCATGGACATGGCTGCAGCGTATCCATACCGGTAAAGATTGAAAGCTGCCTTGTACACATAGCTTACCAGGATGTGAGTTTGATCAGACGGCTCGCCGGCATTGCTTACCAACCAGACCACATTGATGTTGTTAAATGTCCAGATAGTACCCAAAATAATGGCAGGGATCATCACCGGTTTGAGCATGGGGATGGTGATATTTTTGAATTGTTGCCAGTCACTTGCACCATCCACTCGAGCAGCTTCATATAGATCTTGAGGTATGGATTGTAAGCCACCCAGTGCGATCACCATCATGAATGGAAATCCGAGCCAGATATTTGTGAGAATACATGCTGAAAATGCTTCGGTAGGTTGACTTAACCACTGGATAGGATCCATTGCCAGAAATTTGGATAGCGCTAAATTGATAGCTCCATATTCCTGATTAAACATTCCACGCCAGGTAAGTGCAGAAATATATTGAGGAAGCGCCCAAGGAATGATCAGCATTGTCCGAAGAATGGGTTTTGCTGGTAGTGTTCGATTGATCAGTATCGCCAAAAATACGCCTAATGACACATGGAAGACCAGATTGACAGATGTCCAAATCAGCGTCTTCACCAGTACGGAATAAAATATCGGTTCCCTGAACACACTGATATAATTGTTGAAACCAACCAGTTCCCATTCACGAAAAGTCCGAAGTGAAAAATTGGATAACGAAATGATAATGTTATAAATAAATGGAAAAATAACAACGGCGAATATACCAGCCACTGCAGGGAGTAACATAAAATAGGCAAATCGGTTCGATTTAAATTTCTTTAGAAATTCTATAATTCGAAGACGAAGAAACCAAACAAATCCAATGATCAACATCGGAACAATCACGCGAATCACTCTTGCCTGTAAACCGGGTTGAATGATCTCATTCATTTCTCTAATCTGTTTTTCAGCATTGATCTGTGATAACCGCGCTCCCTTATCGGGTGATACATTTCCACCCAATACAGCCTGGTATTGTGTTCGCAATGCATCCCAAATAGCCCGCATTTCTGGGACTATAGGCATAGGCCTCCCAACTTCGATGATCTTTGCGGATTCGCGAAGAAGTTCATTTTCCGTAACAATGGGACTTAATACAGCTGTTTTACTTGATGGCTGTGTATTCAACATTTGAGTATAATATAATTGAACCGGATCACTAGTCAGATACCTGATCAATTTGACGGTCTCTTCAAGTGCCCTGCCTTCAGCATTTATATTAATAGAATAACCTTTTGTACTGACCATGGGTGAAGGCCACAGACCAGTCTCCGATACCATTGGAATCCGGGCGATACCGAAATCGACAATGTCTCGATAATCGCCCCAACTCCAATCGCCATTGATGATCATGGCGGCAGATCCAGTTTTAAAGAGAGCATTCGCAGTTTCGTAATCACATTCTTTTGGTAGAATCTTATATTCATCTCTCAGTGATTTTATAAAGGCGAAGCCATTTCGATTTGCCTGTGTATCAAGGTTAGGTTGATTATCATCAGTGATGAGCCACTCTCCAAATCCACTCAGCCATGGCGCATAAAAGAATGGTTCTGTAAAATTCCAAACTAAACCGAATTGATCCGGTTTGCCATCACCGTCTTTGTCAACCGTTAACTCTTGACCCATTGACACAAGTTCATGAGTGGTTTTTGGAGGCACCTGAATCAGTGCTTTATTGTAAATGAGCATGAGATGATTGCCTACGACATCACCCACCATCCAAATTTTACCATTTGCCCGAACCACCGCATTATCCACAAAGCCATCAAAATATTTCTGTTCAAAAATGGTATCCAGTGGTTGGATAATCCCCATTGTGGAAAATGGACCCACTTGGTCAGAGGGACCATAGATTATTTCTGGACCGCTGCCCCCCATCGCAGATGATTGGTAATTTGAACGAAGTTCCTCGGTCTCACGATATGTGAGATTGATATTGATATTTGGATTTTCAGCTTCATAGCGGTTACACACTTCAAGCAATGCTTTTCTGTTTTCGTACAACATCTGATGCCAAATGTTTAACGTAATTACATTGTCGACTGGTTTGCATCCGGTTGACAGGAGAATCAGAATAAGATATATAAATTGAAGTAGTTTCATGAATTTCAGATTATAATTTGGCTATAATATTAACATTTGTAAGCATATTTTCTGTAGTCATTCACCATCCTCTGTGCGGTAAAATCTGCAGAAGTAATTATGGATTCTCTCATCATCGAAATCCATTTATCCCTTTGATCGTAATAGGTGGGGATAATCTTGTGTTCGAGCGTTGTGTACAGGCTATCTGCATCAGCATCATCATCTCCCGTATCTTCAGTCCCTCCGATCGCCCAACCATTAACGTCATTTCGGCAACCTTCAGCCCACCATCCATCCAAGATAGAGCAATTTGGCACTCCGTTCATGGCTGCTTTCATTCCGCTGGTTCCACTTGCTTCATTGGGGCGTAACGGTGTGTTTAGCCACACATCAACTCCCGAAGTGATTAACCTCCCCAACCACATATTATAATTTTCAAGGTATGTAATCAGAACGCTGCCAAATAACTTATTGGCTTCCTGGATTACATTACGGATGATCTCCTTCCCCAATTGGTCACGAGGATGGGCTTTCCCAGCAAAAACAATTTCTAATCTGCCATCAGATATTCTAGATAATCTATCCGGATCTTTAAATAAAAGCATCGCCCTTTTATATCCGGCAGCCCTTCTGGCAAAACCCAACATTAATCTGGATCGCTCATATCCAACATGCATGTGTGCGTTGGCATAATCCAATAATCTGCGTTTATTTTCGTAATGCATATGCCAAAGCTCATCATCAGGGATTGCATCGGCGTTACGTAACAAGTCGGTATTTTCACGCCATCCGGGAATATATTTATCATAGGTCTCCCGCGTTGCCAGTGCTGTCCAAGTAGTATGATGAACACCATTTGTAATACTGCCTATGTTGAAGGAAGGAAACATTTTTTGTGATATTTCACCGTGCAATTTTGAAACACCGTTAGCTGTTCGACTGAAATTTAACGCCAATAGACTCATATTCAATTCACCATTGATAATTGAACAATCCAGATTGGTAGGAATTAAATCACCTAAAACTTTACGAGTCATTTCAGTTTTGAATTTATCATGCCCGGCAGGAACAGGTGTATGCGTGGTGAATACGCAATGTTGTTTTACTTTTTCAGCATCATTATCGAATTTATTTCGTAGAGCCAAGGTCACAAATGCTGCATGACCTTCATTCATGTGATAGGTCTCAATGTTTTGGTAATCAAGAGCATCAAGCATGGCACATCCACCAAATCCAAGAATCGCTTCTTGTAGAATCCGATGTTCTTTTCCACCGCTATACAATCTGAAGGTGATACTTTTATCTTTTTCATCGTTTTCAGGATGGTCAGTATCTAAAAAATAAATTGGGACAGTGTGTCCTGATACACCATCTAAATAAAATACCCACACAAGAATATTTACAATTCTACCTCGGAGTTTGATGGAAACATCTACATCCACAGGTCGAAGAATCGGCTGAGGATGAAACCGTGGATAATCTTCTGTCTGATTTCCATCAGGATCAAGTTTTTGTTTTAAATATCCTTCTTTATATAATAATGTTATTCCGCAAAGTGGAAGCCGATTATCTGCAGCGGCTTTAATGTGATCCCCGGCCAAGATACCCAATCCACCTGAATAGGTAGGCACGTTTGGAGTAAAGCCAATCTCGGCAGAAAAATACGCAATTTTCAAATTTTCAGATTGCAAAAAACACTATCCTTTCGTCAATTAATTTTTATCGATGACAGATTTCACACTAATAGTGAATTGCCTTGTAAATTTTTCACCTGGTCGTAATTCAATATGCCAAACCGGAAGTACACACGAACACTGATAAACTCTTTCAAACCCACCCTCTGACATATTAACTGTTTCAACAGGGTATCTCCATATCTCGGTTTCATCGTGAAATTTCAGACTACATTTAAGTTTTTCCCATTCAGTAGTCAGTGAAATCTCTTTGCAACTTTCGATGCCTACAGAGTCCATTTCGGGGTGTTCAGGTTTTTTCCTGTCGATGAGATAATACCTGTCTGGTGTATGCCCACCTAGCAATGAAAAATTAAATTCACAGGCATAACGGGAATGGATTAATTCAGAACCGATATTTTCTATTTCCACCTGTGCGTGCATACCATCTTCATCTAACGAAATTTGCTTTTGGATCGTTGCAGGATTCCCACTAATAGAACCTGCATTTAAAAATTGAACGGTTGTCCCGTTAATTTCTAACGTATTCTTTTTTCCCACAAAAGTACCTTCATCCTTTGTCAAACCGGATATCAACTCATGAATGGTTGCATTTGAAGGAAGAAATTTATCTAAAAACGACCATCTTGGTTCTGAGTCATAAAACAACAATTTCTCCAACCCAGCTTCCTTTGATTTAACGATATCGTGGATAGACACGGTGTCTTTTGCACCATTATTTGATGGTTGAACTTTAAGTTTGGAGTGATAGTGCTCTTCATATCTCGATAAGGTATTCATCAGATTAAAATTCGCAGGGAGAAAATCAAGCTCTCTAATTGCTCCTCCAACGGGAGTGCAAAATAAGCGAAGATCTTTGCTGGTTAGTATAATTTCTTCTACGCCGTCATGATCAATATCAACAGTTTCTATCGGGGTAAATGTCATCTGCTTTTCAGCATTGATCAAATTTTCGAAAATAGCATGTCTTAAATGGGGAAGATAAAGACCGCCAAACACACCGTGCCAGTATGCGCAATTGCACTGTGCTCGCCAAATAGAATGCCGAAGATTATTTTTATTCCCATTCATTACTTCAGATGTGTGGTTAACTCGTTTCAACATCCAATTTGATTCATCGTACTTCGTTAGAAAATTCCGCCAGAAACCACCTTTAACAAAAGGCTTCAATTCTTCACCGGGAGTATTTGAAAGTTTTTGAAGTGCTATATCAAATTTTTGACTTAATTCAGGCGTAAGTGTCCATTCCCCCATTTCAAAATACGATGATGTGGGTAGATATACTCTTCCGCGAGGAGGAAATGTGTGAAATACATTTGAAAATGTATCTGTTTGAACCAACTCTTGATTTTTTTCGAGGAGAGTCAGAAATGACTTTAGCCATTTGTTCTCACCAAAACAGTGATCAAATGTACCAGGCCAAACACCAAACTTTTCACCATCATCAGCCATTACCAATACTGTATCCTCTGTACCGGATCGTTTTTTAAAGACGTTTATTGTTTCTTCCGGTGCCTGAAATGGGATAGTGTACCGTAACTGTTGGGAGATTGGGAAAACGCCTAATACGTATCCCTGATCTTCGGTCAAATAATATCCATCTAATTGATCAATCGGTTTTCCAGATGTTGAAAAATGAGTGTCATCAACGGCGATGTACTTAATTCCCGCCATTGAGATGGGTTTTACCAGACCCGGTTCCCAAACCCGTTCAGTAAGCCAAAGACCTTCGGGATAGGTTCCAAATCGTTGAAAAATATAGTCGTTCATCATCCTTATCTGGCCAATCTTATCATCATCAGAAATAGAAGCTAATATTGGCTCATAAAATCCCGAAGAAAGGATTTCTACATTTCCACTTTGAACCAATTTTACTATCCTGTCAAAATATCCAGAATGGTGATTTTCTAACCATTCAATTAGTGGTCCACTCACATGTAATGAAAAACGTAAGAACGGGAAGGTTTCCACCAGATCCAAAAATGGAAGATATGCACGTTGGTAAGAATCCTCCATAACGTGATCAAAATTACCAACCGGTTGATGATTATGAATTCCAAAAATAAATTTCATAGATGTATTAAAGTAAAATTCCTGATAAAGTGATTTTTAGTAATAGATGATCTACCACACACTCAATAATTGAAGGAGTTTTGTGGTTCAAGATACTTCTTGGACTTAAAATGTCAAGGCCAATGTAAACGTTTGAGTGTCCCCAAGAAAGTTCCAGGTTTCGTATGCATAATCAACTGACAACTCTGAAAATCCGCTAATCGAATACCGAAATCCACCACCAACAGTATATGTTTCTTCCCGGTCTTTCATGAAAATCGTCTTTGAACCACCTCTTAAGAAAATCATATTATTCAAAAAAGAAAACTGCATACCCATGTTAACATATTCTGTGTTATCATTTGGATGATTAGCATCAATAGACCAGGTACAACTCATCCCGCTGGTAAAATCGATTTCATCGGATATCCCGACTCTGAGTAAAAGTGGTAAATCAAATTTATCTGTCGTGATTTCTCCCACGATACTTTCATTGTCACCCTGTTGATTAGCATCAATATCAATATGATACAGCAAATCAACTCCACTCATTTGCATTTTTGGTCCAAAATTTGATATGCTGGCACCAAGTCTAAATCCGAAAGGAGTTTCAAATAATGTCCCTACATCCAATGCGAGCCCACTGGCATTGCTATTGGCGATAAATTCTCGAATAAACTTGCCATTGAATCCGATTGAAAATCGGTCAGTTAATCTTGACCCAAAGCTGACCCCAAAGGCCCAGGAACCCGCTTTAAATGTCTCGCCAGTATCCTCGTTGTTGTATCGAGTGACATCCATTTCACCCATGGTTACCGCCGTAATATTTAATCCAAAAGAAGCATTAGGGGACATACTTGTCACGAATCCGATGTAGTCATAGTTTATATCTATTAGCCAGTCAGTATGACTGAATAGTATCTGAGATTGCTTGATATTGATGATGCCTGCAGGATTCCAATACATGGCTGTTGCATCATCTGCGATACTCACGAATGCCCCTCCCATTGCGATGGCTTTTGCCCCCGGTCCGATTGATAAAAATTTTGCGGCTGTTGTCCCTGTTTTATCCACTGCAAATGAGATAGATAAAATTGTAAAGGCCAGGATAATTTTAATAGTTTTCATGTTTTTCTCCTACTTTACAATGGCAAATTTGCCAATATGGGTTCCGATTCCGGGTGCATCCACATGGTAGATGTACACTCCGTAAGATGCATTTAGATAATCTTTTGTCAACAAATCCCAAGGTTCCATACCGTTATTGATTGCCTCATGATGCTCCAGTTTTCTAACCAATTCACCTGAAATGGTATAAATTCGAATCGTGCAATCAGCGGGGAGATATCTAAATTGTATTTCCCGGGGACCTCTACCGCTTGAATAGGTGTTCAATCCCTCCCATGCGACAGCTCCAAAATACGGATTTGGAACCACCTTTATATTTTTCAAATCTTCACGGGCTTGGTTTACATTAATCGATGATGGGATTGAGGTGAATTCATAGATATCATCAGCAAGGAAGGGTTTATTAATAGACACATATGCCGTATCCCCTGCCTCGGGGACAGTATAAATGTGTTGAAAATCACCATCGAGTTGATTGATTAACCTGAAATACCAACTTGGTGAAGGGTCTCCATTCGCATCCTGTGCATCCATAAAGAAGATATAATCTGCGTCATCTTCTGATTTATTAAAAATACCATCACCACCATCAGGTATAAAATCGCCGAATAAAAATGGAATATCTTCCCAATCTGCATCAGTGTTATTGAAGTCAACCCTCTTCTGTGTGTAAAAATATATCGGTTCTGAAGCAAAATAGGTTGTGGCGCAATAAATGGGAATTCCACCCGGCGAACAAGGATCTACAAATAAATAATTTGCACAATAACAATGGGTATTTTGGTCATAATTATCTGTAAAAATAACTCTGTAGTTTGCAGGCATTGGTGTACCATAGAACGCATCAAAGTAAAATCGTCTTACATCAAATGGCACCAAACTGTCGTTGGTCCAAAAAGATTCCTCTGGATTAAATGTCAATTGTTGAACATTTTCAAATTGAAGTTTGAATCCATCAATAATTCGGAAATCATTGTGTTCAGGTAATGGGTTGATATATAAAGAATCCAAAATATTGACTGTAATCGGACCGTTTGGACCAACAATTACCGTATCTCTGAGGAAGTATTCAAATTCAGGTTTCACTAGCGTATCAGGAAAACCGGGTTCCGTAATATCGGCAAGAAACCAGTGTTTTGTCGTTAGCGTGTCATAACCTGATAGTCCTTGATTATTATCTAGTGTATCCTGAGTGAAGGTTATTTGATAACGATGATATTCATTCACTTCCATCGGGTTGACAACAGTATAAAATATCTTTCCGCTAGATGTACCTTGAACATGATCAATTTCAATTTCAGAAGGTGCTTGCTGATATCCTGCAGCTGCTTGCACAGGAGTGACTTCCACAACATTTGGACCGAGCTCAATCGCGCCCGTAAGTGAGTTTACCCGTAACCGCATTGGAGAATCACTGGGGAGAATATTATTGCTTTCATCTCCACCATAATCATATGCGACTACCGCATAGTAATAACGTTGACCATTTACCACATTGCTGTCTACGTACGTGTGCTGTAAGCCGGTATCATCGCCTAAATAAAACTTAATACCATTCAAATCAACAGGATGGAATCCCTTGATGTCATCAATTAAATCCCACTGTGCTTTCTGACCATTCTGATTGTACGGTGCCAGAAAAGTGGGATTCCCCTCACCATCAGTTATCCGGTATGAATCAGCAAATTCAAAATCAGTGGCACGATAGATCTTGTATCCTTCAAAATCATATTGAATCGCACCATTTGTTATTTTATACATATAATTATCTTCAGAATCTTCAGCCTCGCTATCCCAATACAATGTTACTCTTCCGTCACCTGAAAGTGCAGAAACAATAGGTGCATTGGGTGATTTTGCAAATTGGTAGTCAAAATCGTAAGTTGTCTGAGCAACGTTCCTGTTTCGAATCGCATCCGTTTGATTATTACCCAGTGCCACTGCCATCGCAATTCGTTCAGTCTGTCCTGCTTCAAGCGGGAAAAAACTGGAGGTTACAAACAGATCATAATCTCCCGGTGGTTGCCCGCCTTCTGGTGGTTGCCAGAATAAACCCGGCGATAGATAAAAGTGCCACAACTGATTACTGTTATTTACTGGAATAGAGCCTGCAGGGTCATAACCGACAGTTGTCAATCCCATCTGATCAGATTCAGAAACGTCTGTTTTATCAATATTGGGTTCACCAGGGAATCCGGCGGTTCCGGTCCCGGAGCTTGGTTTTCCGTCTCCCGCTCCTGATGCTAAACCTCCGGATCCGTCGCCATAGATTCCAACATCATCCACAGACATCCAGTCACCATCGTTATCAATTCCGTCATCACGGGATTCATCGATCATTTCATCGATACCTTCGTCGATACCTTCGTCTGTTGCTTTGTCGTTGTCGTTATCGATGCCATCCGCGTACGGTTTGCCTAAGTCTTCAATACCCACATCATAGAGAATTATCCCTGTCCATACAGTATCTTGCATTACTCTATAGCGATGGAAAGGATCATTCGCTGCTTCATCCACCATTTCCTGAGTAATTACTGGAGAGTCCACCTCCGCGCCCATACCGAATGGGTATTCAAGAGCATATGGACTTACAGGATCGGCATTATTATCTATCCCATCAGCATAAGCCAATCCGATATCCGAAGCTTCTACACTTAATAAATGAATCTGCCCATTTTGGACATCATCCTCTTCAGGGCTTGGTGGCCATCTAAACCATTGATCATAACAGTAACCATTTTCTTCATCGCAGAATTCATCGGTCGCGGCTGCAGCTACCATTTCTGCCGTAACTACTGGACTGCCCTCCTCTCCGTTACCGTTATTATCAATATGATCTGCCATGGTCACGCCCAATTGATCTCCGAAGGCAACATGAGTAGGATTTTCATCAATTAATCCGTTGTGATTATCATCAATTGCATTACCTAGCCTATCCCCATAGTATATCTTATAATTCTCATCTATCAATGAGGAATATGGTGCGATATAATCAGTGATATCAGGACCATTTATCTCACCATCACCATCGTTGTCAATCCGATCAACATTATTCCCAGGAGTTTCGATAAATGATGTGGCCGCAACGCCGACGGGATCAGTCCCAAAGGCTGAATTACCGATACCGTCGTTATCCATAGACCAGGCGACATCTTGCATCAGGTCAAAGTCAGGAGTATCATCCATTGTATCACCATCTCCACCCACCATATCAGCCAACCACAAGGAAAAAGCAACCTTTTCCAGTGGTTTTGTACCGTCATTTTTAATTTCGTGCAATATGAAAACCACATCTTCAATGAGGATCTGTTTCCATTCCATAACCCGAATTCCAGTCAACAATCCGGCACCTTTCCGTGAATAATCGGTGGAATCAGGATAATAGGTGTATCCTTCATTAAAATTCCGATCATCAGAAACTTTATAATATATTTCTTGTTCGGCGCTAAATTGATCTTTCCCAAAATATCCGTTCCAGCTCCCTTGCCAACCTGGATCAGTTTCATCATCCATTTTATCTGGCCATGTGAGAGGCCATGTATCATAGTCATCGCTGATGGCAATTTTAAGTGAATTTGCGTTTAAATAACCTGGTACAGGCTCCCATGCCTTGGTATTTCCTGCCTGATCAGCTCTGAATGTTATGGTAACCAGAGGACGATTTACCCCTTCTTCAGTTAACACTTCTGCTCCAACCGATAAGGCAGTCATGGCAATGTAATGTTTCTGCGAATTAACAGGCCATTCAAAAGGTATATGACCAAGTCCACTTCCTGCCCTACCTGCAATACCATAATTCAATATGGTTGTCCGAACTTTATTCACGTCTTCATTTGTAGCACGTCGATAGTTTGAGTCTCCTCGATCTGTTGAGGGAACATGTCCATTATTATCCTGTGCACATAAAAGCGATAATGCTGATAATGTAAAAATAAATAATCTAATTTTCATTTGTTTACCTACCATGATAATTCGACGCCAAACTGAATATTTCTAGGAGAAGAATACCAGTCAGGTCTATTATAAAATTCTTGAATTGTATTGGGACGGAAAGGTTCTGGATTGCCTTGCTCCCTCAATATTGCATTTGTCTCATTAATGGTTTTCCCGGTCCTACCCGTATCACCATAAACAGTAATTTCATTTTTGGTATCAAATATGTTTTGAATATTTATAAATATCCTTCCGCGACCACCCTGTCTGATAAAAATATCCCGATATAATTTCATATCGAAATTAATACTCAAAGGTTTTCTTCTACTGTTTTGTGGCAGTGATGTGGCAATGTTCTGTCCTGAGCTGACACCCTGTACAATTTGATATGTATATGGATATCCGCTCCCAAGCTGGAATAACAACGTCGCACCAGAGTTATCATTTCCTACGAATAGGTTAGCGTTAAGTGTGTGAGATTGATCCCAATCCAATGGAATGATCATTCTTTTAGGTTCGTCATTGGAATCTGATTCTACAGCCCCCCACTCTTCATCAGGTGCTGAATTCGATCCTTCAGCAATCTGATAGGTATAATCAATATGCCAGGAATAATGTTCGCTATATAATTTAAAAAGTGTGAAGATAACACCACGAACATTGGAGTAATCTTTATTCACATAAGCGTAATAGTTTGCAATCGTTGTTAGTGTTATTGGTATACCCGTTGCTACCCAATCGCGCACATCCCGATAATAACCAGTTACTTCTAGTTTAATGCCAGGTATCAATTCCTGTTGCAATCCCAATTCATAGCTTAACGTTTTTTGTGGTTTTAAATCTGGATTTCCATAAATTCCAAATGTGGATCCAGTTTCAGTCATTTTGTAGCCTGGGTTCGTAAACAGTAAGTCAAAATTTGGGATCTGAAAGAAATATCCATAACTGAAATGGATAACCCCTTTATCAGATATAGGATATGCAACTCCCATGCGAGGGCTGACCAATGATTTTTTTGTGGTTTTTTTAAACCAACCCTTTTTATTTTCAAACGTCTCTTGATCCGGGTAATTACCATAATCAGCATACGTATAATAAGTTGTGTCCAACCCGTCAATACTAACCACATAGTGTGAAGTATCTCCCCAGTTTATATTGAACAACTCGTCAAATTGCCCATAATAAATTAACGAATCAAGCATTGGGTTTCTGGGATCGTAAAAATAGGGTTCATGTGGATTTGTCGGCACAAATGTATTGGGATCAAAGTAATCGTACCGAATTCCAAAGTTAAGAATCATATCTCCATATTCAATTTTATCCTGAATATAGGCTGAAAATTCTTTTGGTTTATTTAAATAATAGGATCTTGATGGATTCCAAAATTCAATCCAGGATGGAATCTCACCATGAATAACTTCATCGTATTCAATTTTTAATATTTCTGGGACATTATATAGTTCCGGTTCAACGGCAGTATAAATGGCGTCACCCCAGTAGGAATCAATCAAAGAATAATCATCCAATTCAAGACGATGATTCTGATAATCAAACCCAAGTTTAACTTGGTTATAATTATTGACCTGACTTGTGAGATCGAATTTAATTTGCTTTGATATAGTCTCTCGCATAAACCGGTTACGACTGACACCCCATCTAGAAAATGATTCCTGAGGTGCGTAATTCAAAGTAAGATAATCAGTATTTTCAGACCATTGTTGCAATACGCTTTTAGGAAAAATATCTCCTTCTAATTCTTGAAATCCCGCTGGAGTAGAATACCGTGGATCTGTAGGATCTTTGAATAGATAAGATTCAAACTTTTTCCGATTTTGAGAAATATCTATATCAAAAAAAGTCTTTGAAGAAAATGAATGAGAAATATTTAATCCAATGAATTCACCTTCACTGTAATCTATATTTCTGCCATCTTGATTCATCTGACGGTTATGATCATAGTTTTGGTATTTCTCACGACTAAAAATAGTGTTTAATCTTAACTTTGTCATTGAAGTAACCCTATAGGTCAATTTGTTCTGTAAGCTCCATTTTTCTCGCCAGTTCATCGCTTTGAATTGTGGCGTTTTTAATGGTTCTCCGTTGTCCCACTTACCATTTCCCAAATCGGTAAATGGTTCAAAGATTTCCCTTAAATTGTCATTTTCACCAAAATCCGGCCCAAGATAACCGTCATCCCCTGAGCACAGTCCATCAACTCCGCAATCAAGAAATGGTTCGTTCTCATCAAATGCATCATTACCTAAATCTGAAAATACCTCATCAATATCCCACGTTCCATTACTATTAATGTCTTCAAATGGCTCAGCAAGGTCACGAATTAGATTTCCGTTATAATCATGGAATACAGAATCTCCGTACATGGTAAATTTGTCAATACCACCCAACCAGCCATCAGAACTATAATACCTCCCTGAGCTGTAAAAGCTTAACAAGTCTTTTACAATAGGACCGTTCACATGTATTTCAATATCACGATCAGTCCCGGCATTAAAAGTACTGACATGATTGTAAATTGGGCTATTGCTTAATTTATCCCCAGAGTACATTTTTATTCCAAAACTAAAATCATTTCCACCATCTTTAGTCACTATGTTAATGATACCCGACATGGCTCGGCCATATTCAGCGTTGAAGGTTCCGCTGATCACCTGTAATTCCTGAATATTACTATTCTCAATTGGTACGGAAAGAGAACCATCATAGACATCGGTTAAGGATACACCATCAACCATATAAACAATTTCTGAACTTCTGCCACCTCGAATATGGATACCCCCACCGGCATCCTGAGTGACTCCTCCCTGAAGTTTAATTACATCATGAACATCTGAAACGGGCATCGCATCAATTTCACTTCCCGTGATTCTTGCTTCAGAATTGGTAACGTCAAACTGAATGATCTTGGTTTGAGCTACGACGGTGACTGCAGACCCTTCAATCGCCTGTACATTCAATTCAAGATCAATTCGAGTCGTTTTATCTATTCCCACGGCTACATCAGTTACTGTCACACTTTCATATCCAATCATCATTGCTTTTACATCTACCACACCCGGATGAATATTCAATATGGCATAGTCACCTGAGAGGTCAGTCGCTGTACCCATATCGGAATTGACGATCATAATATTGCAACCCACCAAGGGTTCTCCAGATCGTCCATCAATGATTTTACCAGATATTTTACCTGTGGTACCCGAAAATACCCAACCTAAAATAATCAGTGTAATTAATGGAATTTTAATTTTCATACTTGAATTCCTCATAAACTAAATGATTTGAGTAATTGATGATCAATTTTGATTTCTGCATCTTTTTTTAAATTCGTGATAAAAGTAAAGTAAATTTCTTTTTGGACTACGCTGTCCTGTAATGCCAGTGCTTTTCTATACACATCATCCATCAGTAATTTAATTGTTCTCTGTTCTTTTGCATCTCTGATTTTTTTGAGGACATCTTCGCTGTTACGCCATTCGGTGTTTTCAATATTTCGAAATAATCTATCACGGACACATAAGCCTGTCAGCATATCAAATAGGTCATCAGTACTTTGGACCTGTCGTTGTTGATTGTCTGTTGTTTCACGAATATGTGAACAAATCTCCTGTGCATCCCATTGAATATCCCCTGACTCAAGAAAAATATCAGTCAATTCCGAAGGGACTTTATCTTCTGAAATAATAATTTCAGAAAAATGGTCAAAAAGGGTATGCATATCATCTACTTTGATATTAAGCTCATACTGGGATGCATATTCATTCGTTAATTTTTTAACTTTAGTTTTTAAAAGGCGATATTTCATGATAGCCAGAAAATCATCCTTATGCATCTGGTAATCGTACTCAGTTATAATAGGGTCATAATTTCTATCCAAAACTTGAATGATACTAAATCCCATCAAGGTTTGAACAGGGTTCGAAATTTCTCCATCTTTTAGTGAATAAGCAACCTCTTCAAAAGAAGGGTCCATATCGTTAAAAGTAAAGTATCCCAAATCACCGCCGGAAGCTGCCAGTTGTGGTGAAGTAAATATTTCTTTTGCTAATTCTTCAAAAGTTTCACCTTGATCCAATCGGTTTTTAAGGGATTGTGCTTCCTCAATAGATTTGGCATAAAGATGACGTGCATGTAATTCTATCTTTGAACGATGAAAAGCTTCTCTGACAAGATCGTCAGTGACCTGAAATCCCTCTTCAATTTCTCGCTCATAAAATTCATTCAGAAGTGTTTGTCCAATTGAGTTTTCTACACTTTTGTTTTTTAAAGGATTTTCAAGAAATTGGGACTCCACGGCATAGTTTAAAATAAATAGCCGATCAATCTCACTATTCAACAATCCATTTCTGAACATCATGTTATCTTCAACACCCGTAAAGTTGAGAAAAGTTTTATAGTCATCAATAAATTCATCGAGCCTGATATCTCCAAATGCAGTTGCAGCAATCACTGGAGAATCAATCGGATCAGGATAATTTCCACAGGAAGATAGGAAAACTGTCAGAAATATTAATGCGTTATTTTTTGACATAAATATTAAAACTTTTTCCTTCGAGAGAATCGGAAATCACAATGCGCTTTGAATTGGTAAATAGAAGGTTCCAATCTGAAGGGTTTTCTCCTGCTTTTACCAATAAGTCTTCAAAACTAAATTCTTTTCGGTAATTGCTCCCATTAAATACTGCGATTATTTTGTCATAACTGTACTGTCTGGTAAATGCAAAGAGATCCCGCTCATCGTCGGCAAGTAAAACCTGGTAATCTCCCCGGGACAATGCAGGATGAGCTTTACGAATGTCTATCATATTTTTATAAAACTGCATCAGATTTTCGTCGACATCAACTTTATCTCGTGGGCGAGACTGTCCGAAGGGGTGACTTTGTTCATCTTCGTAAGTGAGGTCATTCCAAACCATCGGTTTTCGTTCATCTGGGTCATCTGCTCCCCACATGCCTACTTCATCACCGTAGTAGATGTATGGCGCTCCCGGGAATAAAAACTGAAAGCCCAATGCGATTTCTTGTTTTTTTCTCTCTTGTGCATTGGGTCTTCTTATGAGGTATTCCGGGTTATGGCTCAAATTATTAGCATGATCAATCCAGCGGTCAGGATTCACACACGCCGAAGCGAATCTTTCATTATCATGAGAACCGATCATATTTTGAATGTTCAGAATGTTTTCATATCCATAATCCTGAATGAATCCATCCAGTAAACCCTGGAATTGAGTTGCAGTAATCTTTTCATTTTCAAATAGGAAATATTTATAAATTGCATCGCCAAACCGATAATTCATTACACTGTGAAATGCATCTCCCTTCAACCAGGGCGCAGCGTTGAACATTTTATTATTGGGGTAGTCCTCCCACCAAACTTCACCTGTCAGGTAAGCATTTGGATTAATTTCGATGGCCCACTCTCTTAACTTTTGCCAAAATTTAATATTGACCATTTCAGCAACATCCAGACGCCATCCGTCCACACCATCTGAAGGATCGCCGTCTCCATTGGGGTCCATCCATCTTTTTACCACCGCATGTATATGATCGCTCACTGCGGGGATCAATCCTTCATCATTTTCTCTCAGTTCAGGTAAATCACGAATGCCAAACCACCCGGCATATTCGAACTCATCTTCGGGTGTATCGGGATCGTCCCAAGAATTAATCGTGAACCAATCGGCGAATTGACTTTTCTCCCCAAATTCTCTCACATCGTTTAGCGCCCAAAATGGAATGCCCACATGATTAAATACACCATCAATGATAATACGCATATCCCGAGAGTGAACCTCTTGGACTAATTGTAAAAACAGACTATCTGCAGTTGTCCATTGCCAAGTATCAGGATCTACAGGATTTTCCATCGCCCATAACTCAACATCCTTTTGTGGATCCGGACCAAAATTATTATCAATGTGGTGGTAATAGACGGCGCCATATTTATGGGATGAAGGTGATTCGAATACCGGATTTAAATAAAGCGCATTCACACCCAGATCGTGAAGATAATCAAGTTGATCGATAATTCCCTGAATATCCCCCCCATATCTTCTTAATTGGGCATTGTAGTAAAATCCTCGTTCATTTTCAATTTCCCAAGGCTGGAGTTTATACCAATCATCTGTCCAAGGGGTGATATCCCATGAAGTTTGTACGTCGTAAGGCCAAGTCCCTGTAAGCGTCTCAATTGTGGGGTCATTCGATGGATCGCCATTTCTGAACCGCTCTGGAAAAATCTGATACCAGATGGCGTTTTGTGTCCAGTCCGGAAAACTAGGTTCGGATTGACCGGCAGAAATTGTGAAAATGATCGGAAATATTAATATGATACTTATTTTTTTCATAAAAATGAAACTACCTAAATTGTGTTAAAATTCATTTTGAAATTTAGTAACTCCAAAATGAGTTACCAATTAATTTTTACTAGCTTTGCTGCGCCCAGCATTGCGGATTTTTCTTTCTCTGTGCTTTCAATAATGGTTGTTTTATAAAATTGATAAGCTGGGGAGTGAATAGATATTTCTACTAACATCGATTCTGAAAAAAACGGAAATGCATGAGATATGCCGCCTCCAATCGTGATAACATCCGGATCTAACATGTTAATGACATGAGATAAGACCAAGCCCAATCTTGCTCCATAAACTGACCAAATTTCCAGAGCATTTAAATCACCGGTACTTGCCAAGTCAAATAATTCCTTTGGCGAACAAATTCGATTGAATTTCAGTACGGACAATTTATTTAATCCGCGGATAGCAATTCCATCTTCCCATTGTTCTTTGCCAACAGGGGAAATACCATATTCAGCCGCCATTCCGTGCGCACCGGTATACATCTGACCGTTGAGGACGATCCCAAATCCCACACCAGTCCCTAATGTGATGCTCACCAAAACTTTGGCTTTTCTGTCACTATTATATACCCACTCGCCAAGTGCAAACAGGTTTGCATCATTTTCAAGATACACCTTCGATTGAAGAATTTTTTCCATTTCTGCAACGATTGGGATATCTTGGAGTAAAGTTAAATTCGGTGTATTGAGGATCATACCGGATAGAGCGTCCAATGGTCCGGGACACGCAAGCCCTATTCCCATGATATCATCAGGCGATAAGTCGTGTTTTCTCTCGAGATCAAGGATTTGATCACATATCCCCGAAATCAAACCCTCGGTCGTTATAAAGTTTGCGATTAGCTCTTTGGGCGAGTATTCAATAGTGTTTAGGGCAGTATCATATAAAACAGAGGAAAACGTCGTCCCACCTATATCTGTGCCTACAATGAACATGCGATTTTCCATTAATCCATTAATTGATAGATTTTTGTTTGGTAGGGATGTAACTGAGTATTGAATAACCCTGATTTAATATCGACAAATGATCTGTCCATTAACGAAACAGCTCGACCGTAATTGGATGCGATGTTTAGTGTTGCTTCTCTGACATCAGGAGAATTATTAAATAGGATAAGAATTCGTTCATCAAAATAGATTTTCATCCAACAGGTCACATTCTGATCCTGATGTATCACGAGCAGGTCGCCTATGGATAAAGAAGGATATTGGCGACGAAGTTTGATCAACTGACTCATATTTTGAAGATGTCGTTTTTCTGTAGAAGTTAACTGATCATCGAACCGCATCATCCGTCGGTTATCGGGATCATTTGCTCCGATTTGACCGATCTCCTCGCCATAATACACAACTGGGACACCGGGAAGACACATGTTATAAGCGTTAAACATTAATAATTTGTTATAGCTGGACTCATCTTTCACTTCAATAGGCGGATCAGCAAAACCTCTTTCAGTACCATTTTCCTCAAAGCTGACCTGTCCATCAGCGAGGCCCATAAATCTCACTTGATCGTGACTGCTGGTGATAGTACCCATCGTGTTGACCGGCTGAAAAAAATCAAGATTTGTAGAAACTGTCCGATTCAATTTAACGAAGTCAGGATGTCCCGAGAATTGCCATCTACCCTCAAAATACAGTTCAAAATTAAATTGCGAGTCCAGTTCGCCCGGATTTACATATGCACCAATGAGTTCATTACTGCCAAATGATTCACCAATCTGAAAGAAATTCCCATCTGGAACAGATTTTTTCAATTCACTGGTTAGTTTTTTCCAAAATGTATGTGGCACATGTTTGGTGGCATCCTGACGAAATCCGTCGAAGTTATATTCCGTAATCCAATAAACGGCATCTTCAACCACCTGATCAATTGCTTCAGGATTACTCACAAAATCGTACGAAGGTAAAAATGTATCAAACCAAGTGGTGAGCATAGTTTCACCGGACCAGTTTCGAATATTCATCGTTCCATCGGGCAATTCTACTTGTCCAAACCAGTTTCGATGTTCGGTAAAATATGGATGATCTTTGTGTGTGTGATTACTGACAAAATCCAATAGTATCTTGGTATCTTTTGAGTGAGCAATTGAGACAAATTCTTTCAACTGGGTTTCGGTTGTAAAGCGGTTATCTGGCTTACGGGGGTCAGTAGGCCAATATCCATGATATCCGGTGTACTTTCGATTTGGCGGGACAAACTCTGTGAAACCACCTTCAGCATTTTGAATAATCGGAGATATCCAAAGTGCGCTCACACCTAATTTGCTAAAATATCCATCTTCGAGTTTTTGCTGAATCCCAGCGATATCGCCTCCTTGAAAATTCGCCATTGGGTGAATGTCAGGATCGTTTACCGATCGGTTATTGGATTTATCCCCATCATGAAAACGATCCACGATTATAGAATAGATAACGGAAAAATGCCAATCATCCGGTGCGTTTTCTGTTGTGAGCAACTGTCCGTCTCGAAGAAGTGTGTGATTTTCACGAGTAATGAGTCCGTTTGAATTTTCAGAAAATATCCTGAGCGTTCCTGTTAAATTTGCAACTGACCCCGCCAAAGTCAAATGTCCATTTTCATAATCCCAATACTTCTTGTTCAACAGATAATTTTCGAAAGTAACCCAAACTTTATTTTCATTCACTATTTCATCAGAAGTTGCTGACACAAAACTAAAATAAAGTGATAACGTATCATTTTCAACTTTAAAAGAATCTTTAATAAACATTCCGGGGTTTTCCAGCATCTCTTTACCAATATCCTTGATAGAATTAAAGCCACCTATCCCGTTGGCAAGAGAGTCCGGATTTGCAGAATCAAGCACTTCCATTTTATCCACTACAAATTTATATTCGTAAGAGCCAGGCATCATGTATAACTTCAAGTGCCAGTCATTATCTGCGCCTTTTGATAATTTATGAGAAGTTCTGCTCCAATCATTAAAATATCCCATAACAAAAATATCGGTGCCTTTTTTCGACCCGGGATAGGTAAAATCCACTTCAACAGTAGGTTGGACTTTGATCATCAGAGTAAATTTTTCTTCACCCAGCAACAGATCCACAGGATGAATTCCCCGTGCAGACGGGTGTGGTGTTATGTACAGACTGTCACTTTTGATTTCGAAATCAAAATCTTCTGTATCCTGAATACTGAAATATCTGTCCTGACGGATACGATAATTCCCCAAGTCTATTCCTGTGGGGCCACCGAAACGGACGGAGACTGAAGGGATCATCTCTAGCGAAGCCGCCCAGATGCATCCACACAGCAGAGCGATTCCGATGCTAAACTTTACGGCGTTCATTTACTCTCCAGTTTCAAGATAATTCCCGTTGTTACCGGAACGACCAATTTATCTCTGGTATTCCATAGTTTATCCTCAATTTCAGGAATGTCCGTTGGATAGAGAATTGACCACGAACCCTCTGGAATAAGAAATGTGGCTTCCTTTTCATTGCTTCCATTTACGCAAACGAACAGAGCAGTTTCGCCCTCTGGATGAAGGTGATATCCTAGAGCGTGTTTGTTTTTTGGGAGATCAAAATCGATATCATTTAATCCTGATCTGCTCAAAGCAGGATATTGATTACGTAAAGAAATCAGTGATCGGTAGTGATCCACCAAATTCTTATTCACTTCCTTGTGTTCCCAGTTCAACCAATTGGTTTCATTGTCTTTTTCATAACTGTTATGATCCAATTTTCCAATATTGGCATCAGGTACATTGGTGTCAGCTATGACCTTACTTCTACCCCATTCCTGCCCCTCACCAACCATGACAGGTCCTTGTGAAGTGAATAAAATAAGTGAGGCTAATTTATGGAGGGCTATTTCGATTGGATTTAAAATAGCATGTTGATCTACGTCAGATATAATTTCATCTTCTTTCACTTTATCAGTTGCAATCCGGATAAAATCACCCAATGTAAAATCATCATGTGCTTCAAGATAGTTCACTGAATGTTCCACTGACAGATATTGTCCGCCATTCTCACGAAGCGATCCTGTTACGAACCGAGTAAACGTATCGCGGTAAAGGTCACCCTGCCATTCACCGAAAATAAATCCTTTACCATCCACTGGATTCTGCCCTTTCACACCATTACGGAACTGATCGTTCCAACTGGACCACCCATGATCGGAAAATCCATTCGGATCATATCCTCCACCCCAGGGTTCGCATGTGATAAATACGTGGGGATTAAGTTCTAACGCCTTGCTTTTTATCAGATCAATAGTTTGCCAATCAATTAACAGTCCCAAATCAAAACGAAATCCGTCGATATGATATTCGGTCATCCAAAAGAGGACGCTTTCCATCAGCATTTTCCGCATGTCTTCGTTATTAGTATTCAGATCATTTCCGCATCCACTAACTGAAGCGTACGTCCCGTTTTCATTTTGCCTAAAAAATGATGTCCGGTCGATCTGCTTCAACGGTTGGTAATCATATTGCGACGTGTGGTTGTACACCACATCCAGGATCACTGATATCTCTTCATCATGGAGTGCTTTGACCATGGCCTTAAACTCGGATATCTGGCGCCCTTTCGTGCCTATCCATTGCCCGGATTCAGATGATGCATCTGTGGCAAATTGAGATTCGGGAGCAAAATAAAACGATGGCATGTAACCCCAATGATTTCGTTCATACGGGTTCCAAGTATTCATAATAGCAGTCGTGGAATCTCTGAATGGAAGCTCTACATTTCCGAAATCAAATAAGGGTAAAAACTCGATCGCATTATATCCCATGTCTTTTAGATGGGCAATTCCACCGGATTGTAGTTTGTCAACAAATCCAGTGTACGTGCCGGGATATCGCGCACCTGACGACGGGTGAGCAGTCATATCCTTTAGGTGAGCTTCGTATATGATCAGATCTCGAGGGTCATAGCTTACCCAGGTATCCTGCTGCCAATCAAAATTATCGGAGTATATCAGCGATTTTGCGACAGAATTATAGATATTTTGACTCGCAACCGCCCTCGAATATGGATCTGCTACAATGGTTTTCTCGGGAAATTCCTGGGTGGATTTATCATAATTGTAGAATCTGTATCCATAATACTTGCCGGATAAATCTGATGATATGGCGAGAGAATAATGATTCCCGTCCTTACGAATCATTTCATAAGATTTACCGGTAGCATCAGCGAAGTTCTCAAAAACGATCAACTCAACGCGGTATGATGCAGGCGCCTTGATTAAAAATTCTGTTTTCCCCTCTTTTAAAGTCACACCTTGTGAAAGTGCAAAACCAAATTGAGTCGCAGTGGTTATCAGCGTTAACAATAATACATGTCCTTTTTTAAATTTCACTAATCTTTCCTCATCTTATCACCCGATAAACATTAATCAGACTATCCATTTATTTTAACGGTTAGGATCAGTCCAAAGACCTTTATTTGAATTACCAGATTTTCATTAATGGGTTAGCCAATTAACGCTTCCAACCCTTTGGATTCCTCAGGCATAAAAAGGGTCGAATAGGGTTCGATATTCTTTTTTTGCCGTTGGGAATAGAGTGTCATGTCTAATATAATATAGTTTAGCGCAATGTTTCTTATTGCAGGATTATCAGTCCAAATCGATCGATTTTCAGTCGTATGCTCTGCACTGCCCAGCAGAATATGTTTTTTATCTACAACCAATACGATCTGCCGATGCCAGATCTTCCGCAATGTTTCTTCATTGATGCCATAACTGAATAAAACGCATCCCGGATCTTTTATTTCCGTAAAGGAAAAACAAACGGTTTCAATCCCACGTTTCGAGGCACCTTTGAGTTGCTCTCGTAATGCATCGTATTCTCTCGACCACAGCGAACATAAAATGGACTGTTCCGCGCTATCAATGAGAGATCTTGCTTGATCGATCATTGCGGTGTATCCTTTGATATTCCAGGTATTTTCTTCAGCTGTATCAGTAGAGTATTCTTTGAACATGGATCGCAATTCATAGATATTGTGCTCAAATTGACTTGCAAGTTTGATTGCAAGTTGATCCGGAGGGATAGGCGTGTATTTTACCGGTTTGGTTCCCTCTGTGCTAACAATCCCACTGACTTCAAGCCTTTGGAGGATATCGTATATGGCGCTTCGTGGAACACCAGACCGCTGACTGATTTCATAACCCGTTGAAGGAAAGTGTTTTGTGAGGGCAACGTACGCTTTGGATTCATTCTGCGTGAATCCGAATAAACTGAGCTGGCGAATTAAATTAGATTCCATAGTTCCGTTCAATGGTTTTTAGTAACTCAAAACAGAGTTAATAATAAAACGGCTTTCCGGTTTAGACAAAATGAAAAGATACTGAAAAATACCAAAGTCAAGCAATGTGAGCTAGTTATATTGGAAGATGGGATAAGAATTCATTTAATTTAGTTCTACTACGTCTAATCGAAAGAAATATTATTAGATGTGTACCTAATCCCAAATCCCATTACAACGCGTACTGCACTCTACACACTGACCATTTTCCAATCCAATGATCTGTGTTCGATAGCCCTCTCGAAGAACGAGTACCTTTCCGCAATTGACACACTTCGTATTTTGACCGGAAGGTGTTCGCACGTTCCCCAAATAAACGTGTTTTAATCCGGTTGATTTCGCAATTTGTTGGGCGTTCATCATGGTTTCAGTGGACGTGTGCGGGACATCCATCATTTTATAAGCAGGATGAAAGGCTGAAAAATGAACAGGTAATGTATCGCCTAAAGTATTCACTACCCACTCACACAGCAGAGTGATTTCGGTCGTTGAATCATTGTATCCGGGAATCAACAGATTAGTGATTTCTAGCCAACAATCCGTTTCATTGCCAATATACGCCAACGTATCGAGGACAGGCTGAATATGAGCAGAACAGAGTTTTTGATAGAATCCGTTGGTGAATCCCTTTAGATCTACGTTGACTGCATCCATGTGTTTGAAGAATTCTATCGCTGGTTCCGGATTGATATATCCAGCAGTCACAGCAACCGTTTTAATCCCTAGTTCATGGCAGGCAATGGCCGTATCGATAGCATATTCCATAAATATTACCGGATCGTTATAGGTGAATGCCACACTTTTGCAGCCGTTTTTTACTGCGGATTGTGCAATCTGCTCTGGTGATGCGCTTACTTGCAGAATATCCATTTGCCTGGACTTACTCATATCCCAATTCTGACAGAATTTGCAGGTGAGGTTACATCCGGCAGTTCCGAATGAAAGCACTGACGATCCGGGATAATAGTGGTACAACGGTTTTTTCTCAATGGGATCGATGGCAATCCCGCTGGATCTGCCATAAGTGGTGAGTACTAATTTGCCATCCATATTCTTGCGGACAAAACACAGTCCCCTCTGCCCTTTGCCTAAAACACAATATCGTGGACAAATGTCACATCTGATCTTACCCCCCTCGATTGGTGAAACAAAGGTGGTTATATAACTAGATTCATTCACCAAATTCGACAGTAAAGTATTTTTGGATTCGGAGTCTCTTTGACCAGTAATGTTTCGAGAAGCCTGCCTTCTCTTTCAAATGCTGGATAAACTCTACGGGATTGGAAAGGTTTTCCCAAACTGAAGGCAGAAAAGTACTTTTCCGATATCCCTCGGATATCACAAGTCCATCACGATAAGGGACCAATTCTTTGATCAGTTGTGCTTCAGAATCCACACGCATGTCCTGTGGTGAAGATAGTACAGAGATTTTGATGGTGATCTCATCTACTTCTAATGCTGAAACTGGGTTGAATCGTGAATCTTTCATTGCAGCACTTTTTGCATTTCCAATGACATCATCCAAAATGGATTGATCAGGTTCTAGTTTTCCAACACACCCGCGTAATTCGTTATTCATTTCAAGGGTGACAAAAGTGGCAGCGTGAAGTTTCAGGTTTGATAGTTCTATGGGTACATCCGAAAGTAAAAATGACCTGTTATCAACTGCACAAGTTATCGATCGTCTTGCGGATTTTAGTAAAAACTGTTTTTCCTGTTCAGATATTTCATCAGGATGATGAAGATAATTACTGAACATATCTTTAGTTATTTTGCTCATAAATCGCCCACGCCCCATACCCTACCACCTGATCTCTGTGGCCGGAGGTATCCCCGGAATTCTGCAAAGCCAGACGTTGAATACCCATTCCCATTACCGATGCAAAATGTAAAGCACCCCGTAATGCCCAGAGTCCACAAGCGCTGTGATCGTCCAAAGATTGGTAATCAAATGACTCAATCTGCCGTGTTGTTTTTTCATCGCACTTCTTTGCTTCATGATACGGCAGAAAGTGGCTTAAATCCGTACTGATGACAATGAGTGTATCCTTAAATTCTGTTAACATTTTGATCAAGTGAGACACATCCTCTACGGAGAGATTACCCACCAATAGAGGAAGCAGTTTGAAATCATGTAGCACTGTCTGTAAAAAAGGTAACTGGACTTCGATGCAATGTTCTTTCAGGTGAGCATTATCAGATACAACGATGGAACCCAGTTTGGCTTTAAGCTGATCTAACCGATCATGATCTACTTGGATTTGCCCTAACGGAGTTGAAAATGCTTTTGCTGACGAAATAGCAATTTTATCGAGATACACTCGATGAGGCGGACCCATAATTGCCACATGAGTGTACGAATTTGGCATATTTTGAAGAAGATCAAATGCTTTACTCGCTACGACACCGGAGTAAATATATCCGGCATGAGGAACAATGAGGATAGAAGGCGCTATATCTTTCTCAATCGGCTGATGTGATAAATATCCTTCAACTGCACTTTTCAATTCAGTTGCGTTATCAGGATAAAACATTCCTGCTACCGCCGGTTTTCGGATATTTCCCGGTATCTGATGATCCATGATTTTCTCCTTTCCTGTACCAAAGTTAATAAGGCAAGGGTATTCCAATCAAATTATCCATCGGGAATATTAAGAGTATTTCCCCTTTTATAGTAATTCATTCGCGTCTTAAACTTATCCTCATGAAGAAAATAAAATTACACTGGCAAATATTTATCGCAATGGCAGTAGGTATCTTATTCGCACTCCTGTTCAAAGAACAGACTGCTTATGTATATCCACTCGGCGATATTTTTATGAGATTACTTAAAATGGTGATTATACCTTTGGTTTTCACCTCAATTACATTCGGTGTGGCAGGATTAGATACGAAAAGTCTTGGCCGGTTGGGAGCGAAAACGTTTGGATATTATGCGCTCACATCGTTCATTGCTATCCTCATTGGGTTGAGCCTCACCAACCTGATCAAGCCTGGAGAGGGAGTGGAATTGATATCCTCCCAACAGGCATTTGATGTCTCTCAATTGAAAACCCCTGATTCGCTGGGAGATATCGTTATTCGGATGATCCCAACCAATCCGGTTGCAGCTGCCGCAAACGGAGAAATTCTAGCGCTTATCTTTTTCTCTATCGCTTTAGGATTCGCTATCACATTACTTACCGGAAAACCCAAAATATTTATGCAGAATTTATTTGAATATGGGTTTGCAACAATGATGAAACTGACGCAAGCTGTCATCAAATTGGCACCTATCGGTGTGTTTGGCCTCATCGCCAAAGCGGTTTCGACCACAGGGTTTGAACTCTTCAAAGCTGTCGGTTGGTATATGGTCACCATTGCTACCGGACTTACCTTACATTTGTTTATTGTCCTACCTTTACTCTTTTATATTTTCACTCGGATCAATCCCATTCATCATTTTCGGGCAATGATAAGTGCAATGGCCATGGCTTTTTCTACCAGTTCATCAGGTGCAACACTCCCAGTAACTATGGATTGTGTTGAGAATAAAGTAGGCGCTTCCAATAAAGTGACAAGTTTTGTACTTCCCTTAGGTGCAACTATCAACATGGACGGTACTGCACTTTATGAATGCGCAGGCGCTCTGTTCATTTCACAAATCATAGGTCTGGATCTGTCATTGACAATGCAATTTACCATTGTGCTCACCGCATTTCTTGCTTCTGTGGGAGCTGCAGCTATCCCCTCCGCCGGCTTGCTCATGATCTTTATCGTATTGAATGCAATAGGGTTAGGAGATCATCCCGAGGTAGCATTGATCGTTGGAACCATGCTTTCTGTTGATCGTCCGTTGGATATGTACAGAACAGTTGTGAATGTATTTAGCGATAGCATAGGCGCTGCCATAATAGCGAAAAGCGAAGGCGAAAAAGATCTTTACAAGGACGTGATCATAGAAAAATAAAACCGCTGAAACTACCAATTTTATTTATTTTTTCCGAAGGAGTCCGTAAATTACAGACGTGATTTTTGAAACTATTGAGGGCGGTGTTTATCAGAACTTTCAAAACTAAACAATGGGTTTTTGATTTACTTTTTTCAAAAGCATGCCTTATCTAACTGATTTTGGACACTTGCGAGTTTAGGACAAATTCCCACATTATCAGATCCCCAAGGTTTCTGATAATCCATGCAAGCGTA
>FLOH01001352.1_pt1 | contig 38739 bp, 37 predicted proteins | sample 756751 | NCBI WGS metagenome assembly FLOH01 (sample SAMEA4026879, study PRJEB14308) | marine metagenome | biome: coastal water; material: water | depth 74 m
GTAATTCGAACAGCTTTAATTCCATCAGAATTGGCATAGAGACAAAAGAAATTATAAGCATTAAGAAGTGGTTTAACGGATACTCTTAAAACATCACGAATTGCCTTACCCTCTTTATCTATTCTTAATTCCTGACCCTTCATAACTGGCTGCGAGATCATATAAAAACGCATTGCATCACTGCCATATTTTTTGAATACTTCCAGCGGATCAGCATAATTTTTTAGCCTTTTTGAAAGTTTTTGTGATTTTTCATCTAGAATTGTTCCGTGGCAAATTACATTTTTAAATGGCGGCTTATTAAAAAGCGCGGTTGATAAAACCATTAAGGTGTAAAACCATCCACGAGTTTGAGCAACATATTCAGTAATAAAATCAGCTGGAAAATTATTATCAAACCAATCTTTGTTTTCAAAAGGATAGTGCGCTTGTGCATAGGGCATTGAGCCACTTTCAAACCAACAATCTAAAACATCAGTTACTCGAACCATTTTTTACTTTCCTGTCGGGTCATTTGGGTTTGGACGAATCAATTCATCGATAAAAGGGCGGTGTAAATTGACATTACCTTCTTTGTCTTTTGGTAGATATCCAAAATCTTTCTCAATTTGCTCTAGGCTTCCATAAACATCAAGCCTTGGATATGTCGGATCGTCACTTTTCCAAACTGGCACAGGACAACCCCAGAAACGATTTCTTGAGATTGACCAGTCCCTAGCTCCTTCAAGCCATTTGCCAAATTGACCATCTTTAATATTATTTGGAATCCAATTGATTTGTTGGTTATTGGCAACCATTTGGTCTTTAATTTTTGTTACTTCAACGTACCAAGATGGTACTGCTTTGTAAATTAGTGGGGTGTCTGTCCTCCAGCAATGTGGATAATTATGTAGATACTGTTCCGTTTTTAGCCAAGATCCTTTTTCTTTAAGATATTTGATGATGTCATCATTTGTTTCAAAAACTTGACGATTTTTTAGCTGTAATTTAGGCATTATGTAGATTATTTAAAATATTATCAATTTTCTTTATTAGTTTTTTGCGATCGATTACAAACCATTGCCATATATATTCCATATTGGATACGATTTCATATCTAGTAAAGCTAAATATATTAGCAATTTGCAGGAATTCTAACCCTTGATATTTTTTTGGAAAAATTTCTAAAAATTGTAGATGATTTGCTCCAAAAATTATATTAGTAAAAGCTGCCCCATAGACGCCCACTATTAATTTTGCATTTAGAAATATCTCTATTTGCTTTTCAAAAGGTAGTTTTTCAGGATTGATGATTTTAAAACCGCTTTTTTGGAGATCTTTTATGATATTTTTTTCGTTTATCAATCTGCGCAATCGAACTTTTGAGCGTGAAATATAAACTAATTCTTTATTTTCATAATTTTTTTCTTTTATGTTGTAAAAGTTGATTAATGATGATCTTAAATATTCTAAAATAGGTTTTATTTGAGGGTTTTGTTCTATTTCATAAAAATCATAAAATTTATGATATAAGAAAATAGTATTCTTGCTTTTAATAAAATAATTTGGCTCTATATAAAGAAACTTTACTTTTGTAAAATTCTTTTCAATCATATCATAGGTATCTTTTTGGAATTGAGAATAGTTCGAGCGCACCAACACAACTAATTCTTGATTATTGTAGGCAAATTTTAAAAAGAAAAGTAAGGGAATGATATAATCAAAAAAGAAGTGAAAGAAATGTTTATTTCCTTTTCTAATGCCAATTAGATTAATCAATTGAGTGTTGATTTTTAAGATCTTTTTAGTTTTACAGCCCCTAATGTAATTACTGCTCAAATAGCCATTGTAAGTGGTAATTGCTTTATAAGAATCATCTTTTTTATATAAGGTAACTCCAGTATTTTCAGCAATTAAAGTATTTTTAACTTCTTTAGCTAAAAATAATCTATCATTATTGTGGCTAATTGCATGCAATTTATTGCCCTCTATAGTATCAATATTTATTGTTTGATTATATAGATTGAATTCACTGGCAATTGCTTTGTGATTACAAACTAGGGTGTAAATTCTATGCCTGATATATCTAGTTGATATTTTTTTGAGAAATTCGTTTCTTCTAGACATTTTCTTCTAAATCAAAAATTTCTGAAGTAAATTTTCCAGCTTCATCAACTGGGCAAAGAGTTGGAATTCCATTTTCTTTACAAAGCAATTGATCATCCTCACCAAAACCAGGGGCAATATGCACAATACCAGTCCCTTCGTCAGTTGTGACAAAATCTCCATGGAGAATTGTGAAGCAATTTGGCTTACCCTTAACTTTTTTGTGATTTTCTAGATAAGGGAAAAGAGGTTTGTATTTTAGCCCAATCAAATCTAATCCGCCGAGGTTTCTAATGTTGCTATACTTGCCAAAGAGAAGAAAACTTGTGGGAAATGTTGCTGGAAGGGTTGCGCCAGAGTTTTTGTGGGCATATTCTTCTGCGAGAATTACAACTTCTTTCTGGGAGTTAATGCAGGCAATATACTCAATATTCTTGCCGACCCCCAAAGCCAAATTAGAAGGAAGTGTCCAAGGAGTTGTTGTCCACGCTAGTAAAAATACTTTTTTTGGATTAAAACTCTTCAAAAGCTCTGGAACTTCTTCCAATTCAAACTTCACCGTCACCGCCTTACTTTCTTTTCTGCGATAAGAGTTATCCATTCTAGTTTCAAAGTTAGAAAGTGGGGTTTGGCAAGCCCAAGAATAAGGCACGACTCTTAAATCTTCATACATTAAACCTTTGTTATGAAGATCTTTAAAGGCCCAAAGCACAGATTCCATGTAATTAACATCCATGGTTTTATATCCATTTTCAAAATCAACCCATCGACCTTGTTTTTGCACATAATTTTGCCAATCGCTGGCATATTTCATTACAGACCCTTTACAGGCATCATTAAATTTTTCAATTCCATATTCTTTAATTGCAATTTGCCCTGAAACACCAAGTTCTTTTTCTGTCTCCATTTCCACCGGCAAGCCGTGGGTATCCCAACCAAATTTTCTTTCAACTTTTTTACCTTTCATTGTCTGGTATCTGGCAAAGATATCTTTAATGAAGCCAGTTAGTAGGTGTCCATAATGTGGTAGGCCATTAGCAAAAGGGGGGCCATCATAAAAAACAAATTCGTTATTTTTATCATCTTTGTGGGAACAGTCAGATTTTACACAGCACCCTTTTGGAGTGGTAGAATCTTCTCCATCTCCTAAATTAGAAAAATCACGATTTTGGATTGATTTTTCAAAAATTTTGTTTTCTTGCCAATATTTTAATATTTCTTTTTCATTTTGAGCAAAGTCAAAATTTTGCTCTGGGGCGGGGTAATGAGCTTTTTTAGTCATTTTTTAATAATTTTAAGTCTAGATTTCAAAGATTATTTCTTATAGATTAATGAGAAATCTATTATCTTATTATTTAAATAAAAAACAACAAACAACTTGAATTTAAAGGGTGGCATATCCTACAATCAGTTCGTCTTTTAAAATCAACTAAAATGAATATAATGAAACAAGAACTAAATGTTGCAATTGCTGGATTAGGGGTGGTTGGAAAAGGGGTTTATGAAATTTTAACTCAAGAATTGGATCTAATTAATCTAAGGTCAAAATTAAAGATTAACCTAGTTGCTATATCTTCTAGATCAAAAAAAGATTTTATTGATGAAAGCAAGTTAAAAGTTTATCAAAACACTCTTGATTTAGCTGATGATAAAAATATTGATGTGGTTATTGAACTGATTGGTGGTGCGGAAGGTGTTGCCCTTGAATTGTGTCGCAAATCTCTCCAAAATAAAAAACACTTCATTACTGCCAATAAGGCAATGATTGCACAAAACGGAAATGAACTTGTTGCAATGGCAGAAAAAAATAATGTTTCTTTATGTTTTGAAGCCTCAGTTGCTGGGGCAATTCCTGTTCTTAAGAATCTAAAAGAAGGTCTTGCTGCCAATAAAACTAATGAAATATATGCGATATTAAATGGCACTTGTAATTATATTTTAACCAAGATGGAAAATGATGGAGATGATTTTTCTGTTGCTTTAAAAGAAGCGCAAAAATTGGGATATGCTGAGGCTGATCCTACTTTTGATATCGAAGGTGTTGATATTGCACATAAAATTGCAATTTTAGCAGCGATTGCTGGAAATTCTCTATTAAAATTTGATGGAATGTTAATTGAAGGTATTACTAAAATTTCAATTAATGACATTAAATTTGCTAATGAGTTTGGTTATAAGATAAAATTATTTGGCATTTTTAAAGATTTAGGTGATAATAAAATTACACAAGCAGTTTATCCTTGTTTAGTTAAAAAAGATTCAGCGATTGCTAATGTAGGAGACTCTTACAATGCAATTTTTTCTTCCAACAATAATGCTGACATAAACCTTCAAGTTGGTAGGGGTGCTGGCAGCAAACCAACGGCATCTGCAGTTGTTGCAGATTTAATTGATATTGCAAATAACCGCACTTCTCTTGGGTTAGGAACTTCAATTGATAATTTAAAAAATATAGAATTTGCAGATACAAACAAAAGAAAGGGTGGATACTATCTAAGGTTTATTGTCCAAAAAGACTTTGCCAAAGAAAGTGGCTTTATTAAAGATATTTTTCAAGATGGTGTTATCAAAAAAACTCTCATTGAAGAGTTAGGGGAAGATCAATTGATATATGCTATCACGACTTTTGATGTAATAGAAAATTTGTTTTTAGATATAATTAGCAACCTTTCTCAGTTTAGTAAAATTAGTGATATAAATTTTATCAGAATCGAAGAATTAAATTAAATATTTAAACTATAGTGTCAACAAAACCAACAAATGTAGGGCAATTTTTTAGTCGTGAATGTGAATTCAAGATTGGCGCTTGTTCAATGGAGCAATTAGGGGAATGTCGCCTTCCAGAAGTTGCTTTTATTGGAAAATCTAATGTTGGAAAATCAAGTTTAATTAATGCTATTTTAGAAAAAAAAATTGCCCTAACTTCAAAAACTCCAGGTAGAACAAGGCAGCTCAATTTTTTCTGTTTAGATAATAAATTAAATATTGTTGATATGCCTGGATATGGTTATGCCAAAGTGAGTAAGACAGAAATTTCTTCTTGGGAAAAGCTTAGCTATCTTTATTTTGCGACTAGATCAAATCTAAAGAGAGTATTTTTATTGCTCGATGCGCGAAGAAATTTGGACAAGAAAGATCTAGAATTAATAAATATGTTTAACGCAGTGGCTACCAGCTATCAAATTGTTCTAACAAAGACTGATGAGTTAAAAAATGAAGAAGTCCAAAAATGTCTGGAATCAATAGAAAGTCAAACTAAAAAGTTTGCCGCTCAGCATCCAAAAATTATTATAACTATTAGCAAAAAAAATATTGGATTAAAATTTCTTAAAGAATCTATAGTTGAGATAATGTAATTTTAATCATTGAAATATTTTTCTGGATATTTGATTTAGAAAAATCATTGATTACAATTGATAATTTAAATTTACCACCAGAAAAATGCTTTTTATTGGCTAATTTTATCAAAATTTAGTATGGTCATATTGAGCAATACATTTAACACAAATAATTAATTATAATACAAATTCAAAATGTCTTTAAATACAAGGTTGGTTTTTAGTTTTGGCGACGGAAAAGCGCAAGGCGATGCTTCAATGAGGAATCTTTTGGGTGGAAAAGGTGCTAATTTAGCAGAGATGTCAAAATTAGGCCTGCCAGTACCTCTTGGCTTTACTATTACTACTGAAGTTTGTGATATTTATTATAAAAATCATAAATCTTTCCCAGACGAGTTAAAGAGTCAAGTTTATGAAGCTCTTAAGGAAGTTGAAGATAATCTAGGGTCTAAATTCGGAGATAGTTCAAATCCGTTACTTTTCTCTGTGCGTTCTGGAGCTAGAGCTTCAATGCCAGGAATGTTGGATACCGTTTTAAATTTAGGCCTTAACGATTTGACTGTTTTGGGATTAGCTAAAAAAAGCAATAATAAGAGATTTGCCTTTGATTCATATCGTCGATTTATACAAATGTATAGTGATGTAGTTTTAAATGTTGATCACTATCATTTTGAAGTAATTTTAGAAGAAAAAAAACAAGACTTAGGTGTTAATTTGGATACAGAGTTAAGCGAGGATGATTTAGAGAATTTAACAAGATTATTTAAGAAGAAAGTTTTGCAGGAAACAGGAAAAGAGTTTCCACAAGATGTTAATGCGCAACTCTGGGGTTCTATTAATGCTGTATTTTCTTCTTGGATGAATAATCGTGCAATTACCTATCGTCAACTTAATAATATACCCCAAAGTTGGGGCACGGCAGTCAATATTCAGTCAATGGTTTTTGGAAATATGGGAGATGATTGCGCGACTGGGGTTGCTTTTACTCGTAATCCATCGACTGGTGATAAGAATTTTTATGGTGAATATTTGGTAAATGCACAAGGGGAGGATGTGGTTGCTGGGATTCGTACTCCGCAAAATATTACTAAAAAAGATCGAATAGAATCTGGATCGCAGTTACTGTCAATGGAAGAGGTTATGCCAAAGGTTTATCAAGATTTGGTTGTGATTTATAAGAAGTTGGAAAAACATTACAAGGACATGCAGGACATTGAGTTTACTGTTCAGAATAACAAGCTGTGGATGCTTCAAACTAGAAGTGGTAAGAGAACTGCCGCATCTGCAATTAAAATTGCCGTGGATATGGTTAGGGAAGGTTTAATTAGTAAAAATGAAGCCATAATGAGGGTTGATCCTGAATCTCTTAATCAATTGTTGCACCCAGCGCTTGATCCCAAAGCTAAAGCTGAGGTTATTACTAGTGCTTTGCCAGCGTCACCAGGGGCAGCTTGCGGAGCGGTAGTTTTTTCATCAAAAGATGCTGAAGAAATGTCAGCAACTAAAAAAGTAATTTTAGTAAGAAATGAAACTAGTCCAGAAGATATCAAAGGAATGCATGTGTCACAAGGGATCTTGACGGCTAAAGGTGGTATGACTTCCCATGCTGCCGTTGTTGCAAGGGGCATGGGTACGCCTTGTGTTAGTGGAGCTTCTTCCTTGCAAATTGATTTATCTAATAAGTTATTTAGAATTGGAAATATCGAGGTTAGAGAAGGGGATTTAATTACTATTAATGGTTCAAACGGAGAGGTAATTTTGGGATCAGTTCCAACTATTAAGCCAGAATTATCGGATGATTTTAAGACCCTTATGTCTTGGGCTGATGAAATTAGAGTTTTAAAAATTAGAACAAATGCTGAAATTGCAATTGATTGTCAGGTAGCTATTGATTTTGGTGCCCAAGGTATTGGCTTGTGTAGAACGGAGCATATGTTTTTTAGTGAAGATCGAATTATTTCTATGCGTCAAATGATTCTATCTGAAACTTTGCATGGTCGCCAAGAGGCTCTTTCAAAGTTGCTTCCCATGCAAAGACAAGATTTTGCTGAAATATTTAAAATTATGGATGGCTTACCAGTTACTATTAGACTTCTTGATCCACCACTTCATGAATTTTTACCTCACAAAGAGAGTGAAATTGAAGAAGTTGCTAAGGTTGCAAATGTTAAAACTAGTTATGTAAAAAGAAGAATTTCTCAGTTAAAAGAGGAAAATCCAATGCTTGGTCATAGAGGTTGTAGGTTAGGAATTTCTTATCCAGAGATTTATGAAATGCAAGCGAGAGCAATTTTTGAAGCAGCTTCTATAATTAAGAAAGAAGATAATAAAGAAGTGTTGTTGGAAATAATGATCCCATTGATCGCTACCAAAAAAGAGTTAGAAATTCTAAAAAAATTAATAATTGATATTGAAAAGGATGTCGAGGAAAAAACTGGTATTAAGCTGGATTATCTTATTGGTACTATGATTGAACTTCCAAGAGCAGCTCTTATGGCTGGAGATATAGCTAATGAAGCAGAATTCTTTAGCTTTGGCACCAACGATCTAACTCAAACAACTTTTGGTCTTTCTCGTGACGACTCATCTAGTTTCTTACCATCTTATCAGAAAGCAGGTATTTTTGAACAAGATCCATTTGCGCAGTTAGATCAAAATGGGGTAGGTCAGCTTATTGAAATTGCCATTGAAGGTGGTAGAAAAACTAGACCAGATATTAAGTTAGGAATTTGTGGTGAGCATGGTGGAGATCCAAGTTCAATTTACTTTTGTCATAGCGTTGGAATGAATTATGTATCCTGTTCACCATATCGCGTGCCAATTGCAAGACTTGCAGCCGCAAGAGCTATCTTGTTAAAGTAATTTGGATAAATATAATACTTGATTATCTGAGTATTAAGATTATAATTCTCGCCTATTTATCGTTCAAATAATAGCATTTTTAGAGTGCTATAAATTATAAATTAAATTTATTTAAGAAAATATGGGAACCAAGAATAACCCTAAGAACAGGGGTAAAGTTATTGAAAAAAAGACTCATCAAGGAAAAGAAATAGAACCTGTTCTTTATTGTGGCACGCATGCTAACCATGGAAAATATATTACAGGAAAAATTACTGGAACTTCTCAGATGGTTCGCGATAGTGCTGGCAAGCCTATGCCCTGGGGTGAAATTTAGATTTTAGATTTTTTTAAGAGTACAATAAGAAGATTTCTTTTAAAATCCTTAGGGTTTTAATCTCTGCATTTCTACAAACAATCAATTAGATAAAATGCCAGAAGTAATAATCAATGGTCCGGCTGGGAGGTTGGAAGGTCGTTATCATAAAAGTAGTAATCCAAAAGCTCCAGTCGCCTTAGTTTTACACCCTCACCCTTTGCATGGTGGAACGATGAATAATAAAATTTCTTATAATTTATATAAAACTTTTGCTAATAATGGCTTTTCTGTACTTAGAATAAATTTTAGGGGGGTTGGTAAATCAGAGGGTAAATTTGATAATGGTCTTGGAGAGCTGCAGGATGCGACCGTTGCATTAAATTGGCTGCATAGTCAAAATATGGATGCTCCAACATTTTGGGTTGGAGGTTTTTCTTTTGGGTCTTGGATTGGTTTGCAATTGGTAATGAGAAGGCCTGATATTGAGGGTTATATACTGGTAGCACCTCCGGCAACTAAATATGATTTTAACTTCATAGTTCCTTGTTCTGCTTCCGGAATGGTAATCCAAGGAGACCAAGATGATATATCAAAAGAAGCAGATACTTTAAAAGTTGTTGATAAGCTATCTTCAAGGGAAGAGGCTGATATTGACTATCAAATAGTTGAAGGCGCTGACCATTTTTTTAGAAATGAATTAGAAGAATTTGTATCAATAATAGATGAATATGTAAAAAGTAGAGTTCTGCAAGACTCTGGTAAAGTTAGGAAAGTTAAGCGCGATAGGAGACGCCGCCGCAAGAAGAAGGGGGCTTTGACGAACAAGAGTGAAATCCATGTGTCTCCAGTAAAATCCCTGTTGTCTTGGGAAAACTAATAGGTAACTTAAGAATATGTCTAATTGCTAAAAATCCAAAAGCTTGAGCTTCAATAAAGTCGCCATCATATCCTAACTCGTCGATATCAGTAACTCTGATGTTGGTTAATTTTTTAATATTATCTACTATAGATAAATTTTTTCTACCTCCTCCACATACAATAATTTCTTGTGGCTTTTGATCTAGGTAACTAAATGATAACAAGATAGACTGTCCAATAATAAAAGAGAAGGTGGCTAAGGCATCCTCTAATTTTAAATTATCAAAAATATCTAATCTTTTTTTAAACTCATTTCTATCAAGAGATTTAGGAATTTTTTTATTAAAAAAACTATGCGTTAAAAATTCTTTAGCTAAATCGTGGTTAATATGACCCTTCTTTGCTAAATTACCACTTTCATCAAAATTTCTACCTGTTTTTTTATAGACTAAATCATTCATTGGGGCACAACCAAAGCACACATCAAAAGCTACTATATTTTTCTCTATCTTATCTGGAATATAGGTTACGTTTGAAACCCCTCCTACATTTAATACCAATAAAGGTTTTATATGATTCTTTAATATTTTATGGTGATAGATAGGCACTAAGGGAGCTCCTTGTCCACCTAGAATAATATCCTTATTTCTAAAATTAGACACAACATTAATTCCAGTTTTTGTTGCTAATAGTTGGGCGTCTCCAATTTGCCAGGTAATGTTCTGGTTTGGATTGTGGAGTATTGTTTGTCCATGAAATCCAATAACATCAATTTCTTTCTTGTTTATATTGTTATTTTTTATAAATTGTAAAACGGCATCGATATGATAAGTGGTTACCTTTTGTTCAATTTGCTTTATTGCAAGAAGGGATCTTACCTCATTATTAATTAAACTGCGTATTTGATTTTGTATATTATTGTCATAAGCAAAATATTCAGATTTATTACATGAAATAACATCTTCTCCATTACTTTTTATAAGAGAAATATCAATGCCATCAAGCGATGTTCCGCTCATTAACCCTAATGCAATCATATGTTTTATCATAAAAAAATATGAAAAATATTAATAATAGATTGTTTTTTATCTAGATTAAGATCTTTTGTAGTTAAAAATATGATTTTTATTTTATCTACCATTAAAATTAATGTTTCTAGATTGTTTTTTTTATTACAAATTAATTTTGTAGAGTTTATTTCTTCTTCTAAAATTAATTCAGAAGAATTTGTAATTTTAGAAAAATTTTTGACTAAACGATTTAAATAAAAAATAATTAATATTTCAAATATTTCAAATATTTCTAAATCAACAATCTCTTTTGCTAAATCAAAAATAATTTTATTATTATTTTTAGCGATAATCACTTGGTTTAATTTAATATATAAATCAATTGCTTGCGATTCATGCAGCATAAGAGCTGTTGCTATAGAATTCTCTGACATTTGACAAAGAATTTCTATTTCTATTTCTTCTATTTCAGGAGCTTTATTGATAATAGCTTTCTTAAATAATTCATAGTTAGGGTTTGGTATGTTGATTATATTACATCTAGATTTTATAGTTCGTAAAAGACATGTTTGATTGTGGTAAATTAAAAATAAAAAAACATTAGTTGGGGGCTCTTCAAGAATTTTTAGAATAGCATTGCTAGAATTTTTATTTAAATCATCTGTGGCATCAATAACGATAACTCGATGCTTACTAAGTGCCGATGTTAATTTTAGAAAATCGTTGATTTTCCTAATACTTTCAACAGAAATATTACGCTTTTTATCTTCTTTTTTAATTAGAAGAAGGTTTGGATGCAAACCTAAAGATATTTTACGTAAATCAGCGTCTACATCCTGAGAAGAGTCTAAAATTATTCTTTTTGCTATTCTCAAAGCTAAATTTACCTTACCAATCCCTTTGTTTCCGCATATCAATAATCCGTGATGTAATTTTTTATGTATAAAATTTGCAAATAAGGATTCTTCTATTTTTTCAAGATCTGATAAATTACTATTCATTTAACCTTCCTTTTGACATTTTAAGAATTTTATGTGACATAGTATTAATAATATTTAGATCATGTGAAATCAGTATATAGGATACATTATGATTATCTTGTAATTTTTTTAATAAACTTAAAATTTCATTTTGAGTAATTGCATCTAATGCTGAAGTTGGTTCGTCTAAGATAATAATTTTTGGCTTCAGGATTAATGCCCTAGCTATGGCAATTCTCTGTTTTTGTCCTCCAGAAAATTCGTGGGGGTAACACCCTTTTGCCTCGTGATCAAGCCCAACCTCAGTTAGAATATCATGAAGTATTTTTTCTTGCTTATCTTTATTCGCGATATTGTATATATCTAGCCCCTCTTTAATTATCTCCCCAACTCTTAGCCTAGGATTTAAACTACTATAAGGGTCTTGAAATACAATTTGTATCTGTTGACATAATTCATGTCTATCAATGTTTTGCGTTGGAATATTCTGAAATAAGATTTGACCTTCATAACTGACTAAGTTTTTAAGAGCTAAAGACAGGGTGGACTTACCTGACCCACTTTTGCCAATAATTCCTAAGGTCTGACCTTCGCATAAGTCAAAAGAGATATCTTTGTTAGCATAAAAATACTGTCGCCCCACTCCTAAAAAGTTATTTTTAATAGGAAATTTTACACAAAGCTTTGTGACGGATAGAACCTTTTTTTTGGTGAAGTCTCTATAGTTATTATTGTTATAAAAAACAGATTTAACCAATAGTTTTGTATATTCATTTTGGGGATTTTTAAAGATCCTTTTAGGATTTCCTTTCTCTACGATATTTCCTTTGTTCATGACCAGAATTGTATCAGCTAATTTATTCGCAATACTAAGGTTGTGAGTTATAAATAGGATGCTTATATCTAATTCTTGATTAAGTTTTTTAAATAATTTTAAAATTCCATTTTGAGTTTCGCTATCAAGCGCAGTCGTGGGTTCGTCAGCAATAATAAGCTCTGGGTTGTTTGCAATAGCAATAGCAATCATTATCCTCTGTTTTTGTCCGCCAGAAATTTGGTATGGATAGGATTTAAGCTGATCTTGAAAATTATCTAAATCGACCATTTTTAAAAGGTCATTAATTCTATTAAAAACTTGTTGAGACGAGTATTGTGGATTGTGAATCTTTATAGCTTCTTGTATCTGCCTTTTGACTGTGTGAAGGGGGTTTAGAGAGGTTAGTGGGTCCTGAAATATTAATCCAATATCTTTCCCTCGAATTTTACAGAGTTCTGACTCGGCTAGTTTTAAAATATTTTTTTTATTAAAAGAAACATTTCCTGAGTAGGTAAACTTTTTTGAAAGTAGTTTTACAACACAGAGGGCTGTTAGTGATTTACCAGCGCCGCTCCCACCGACAATTGCAGTAATTTCTTTAGACTTTAAAGAAAAAGATACATTCTTGACAATAGACAATGATTTACCATTTTGGTCAGTCAAATTAATGCAAAGATTTTCAACGGAGAGGGCCATTAATTTAGTTTAAAACTTACCTTGGTAAATTTTAATTACATTATTTAATAGTATTAAAGCTTCTTTCTTGGGACGTTGGAACGTATTGCGCCCAATAATAGAGCCATTACCCCCTCCGCGATAAATCTCCCTTGCTTCATTATAAAGCAACTCTTCTCCCTTTGATGACCCGCCAGAAAATACTACCAATCTTTTTCCATTGAAGCAGGATTGCACAATGTGTCCAATTCTTTGCTCTAGAGTTTTTACTGGTATTTTAGATTGATTATAAGCCTTAATCGCCTCAACATTTTCAAGGACTGCTGTAGGTAATTTAACTTTAATTATATGGGCCCCAATTAAAGCGGCAATATGGGCTGCGTAAGCGCATATGTCAAGAGCGGTCTCGCCGACTTTTGATAAATCACCACCTCTAGGGTAAGACCAAATAACAACCGCCAAACCATAAGATTTAGCTTCTTCGGCCATTTCTTTGATTTCCTCAATCATTTCAAAAGAAGCGTCACTTCCTGGGTAAATTGTAAATCCTATCGCAGAGCAACCTAAGCGTATGGCATCTTTAACAGATGCGGTTGTTGCTTGGCAAGGTGCGGTGCCACCATCAAATAAAGAATTTGAGCTGTTAACCTTTAATATAGTCGGAATTGCTCCAGCAAAGGTGTCTGCTCCAGCTTCAATCATTCCAAGTGGTGCAGCAAAAGCATTCAGTCCAGCATCTATTGCTAATTGAAAATGATAATGAGGATCGTACGCATCGGCATTAACGGCAAAACTTCTTGCGGGGCCATGCTCAAAACCTTGATCAACTGGCAAAATAACCATTTTTCCCGTTCCGCCAAGTTTACCATGCATTAAGATTCTAGCAAGATTGGACTTTGTTCCTGGACAATCACTCTCATAATTAGAAAGGATTTTTTTGATATTTTTTGATATTTTCATCTTCTTTTGTTTGGTAACTATAAATTGAAATAAATACTTGATACAAGCGTAGGCCATAGAGAGGATAAATTTCTAATTGATTTTCGTCAAGTTTTAATTGATTAATTCTGTATAGTTTTTTAAAATCCTATATACTACCTTGCCTTTTTGACATAAAAATGATCTTAGATGATTCTAGAAATAACAGAACAAGAAAAAATAAATACAATTTCTACTATAAAAAGCTTATGTGATCTGACACAAAGTTCGGTCGATAATTTAGAAAAATTTGTTAAATTATTACTGCTTAATAATCAAAATTTTAATTTAATTGGTAAATCAACAATTGATGACGTGTGGAATAGACATATCCTTGATTCTGCTCAATTGATACAATATATTGATAATAAAAATCAAATTATTGGTGATTTTGGTTCAGGTTCTGGGTTGCCAGGTATTATTCTATCGATTCTGGGTATAAAACAAGTCCATCTAATTGAGAAATCATTTAGAAAATGTCAATTTTTAAAATTAGCTTCAGAAATCTCTCCTAATACAATTACAATCCACCAAAAAAGAGTTGAGGAAATGAATGGCCTCTCTATAGATATTGCAGTTTCAAGGGCTTTTGCCCCGCTTTCTAAGCTTGTGCCTATCGTTAGCCCATTTTTAAAAAAAGATGGTTATAGTATATTCTTAAAAGGAAGAACAATTAAAGAGGAAATAAATCTTGCAAAAGAAAGTAATAAATTTCATTATGTAATTCATAAGAGCATTACTGCGGATAGTGGTAGGGTGATTATTGTTTCATAACTATAGATATTAACCTATTTTTTTTATTTTATTATGCTAATTGGAATTCCTAAAGAAATCAAAGATCATGAATATCGCGTTGGAGCAACCCCGTCTGGAGTTAGGGAATTAAAATCTGCTGGGCATGATGTAATTATCGAAACAGAAGCTGGCCTTGCTATTGATTTTACAGATGATCAATATATAGCAGCAGGAGCAAAAATTGCTGAAAATGCTAAAAAAGTATATGAATTAGCTGATATGATTCTTAAGGTTAAAGAGCCTCAAGCTATTGAATGTGGCATGATAAGAGAAGAACAAATTATTTTTTCTTATTTGCACCTTGCGGCGGAGCCAGAATTAACAAAAATGCTTATTAATGCAAAGGCAGTAGCTATTGCTTTCGAAACTGTAACTTCCGCTGATAACTCCTTGCCACTACTTGCTCCTATGAGTGAAGTTGCTGGTAAAATTTCAATTCAAGCTGGAGCCAAAGCTCTTGAAAAATCTAGTGGTGGTAGAGGTGTATTATTGGGAGGTGTTCCTGGCGTCGCCTCAGGAAATGTTGTTATAATAGGCGGTGGTTCTGCCGGAACAAACGCTGCTAAAGTAGCTATTGGAATGGGAGCTAATGTTACTATTTTAGATAAATCTATAGAAAGAATTCGCTACCTATGTGACATTTTTGGTAATTCTGCTAATATTCTATACTCATCAATTCAAAATATTGAAAGTAGCGTCATTCAAGCTGATTTAGTTGTTGGTGCCGTTTTAATTCCTGGAGCTTCCGCACCAAAACTTATTAGTAAACAATTGGTTAAAAAGATGAAATCTGGTGCAGTTATGGTTGATATCGCAATTGATCAAGGTGGTTGTTTTGAAACAAGCAAACCAACATCTCATAGTAACCCAACTTACATTGTGGATGGCGTTGTTCACTATTGCGTCACTAATATGCCAGGGGCGGTTGCTAGAACTTCAACTTTAGCACTTGAGGACGCTACATTGCCATTCACTCTGGCGATCGCTAATAAAGGTTATCACAGGGCTTTCATTGAAGATAAATATTTAGAAAATGGTCTAAATGTTTTAAATGGTAAGATAACCCATAAGGCAGTGGCGGATTCCCTTGGGTATGAATATGTGAATCGATAGGATTTAACAGTTTTTAATAAGGCAGTATCATTAATTTAGAAGTGATGCTTCCTTATTTTTAATTAAAAAATATGATTAAGAGCCTCAAGTATTATTATCGCGAGATTGTTTCTTAATAGTAGATTTCTTTATAAGGCGATGGATTTGCAAACAAAACAAAGCAAAACCTCTACATGGTTTTCCTATCTACGTGATAAAATCTGTGCTGAGTTTGAAAAAATAGAAGAATTCTACGTGCAACAGTCAAGACCTGAAACTCCTTTACAATGCTCTAAATTTACTAGAAAATTATGGGACAGGAGTGAAGGTGGGGGTGGTGAGATATCAATGATGCGCGGAAATGTCTTCGAAAAGGTTGGTGTAAATATTTCTACGGTCTTTGGTAAATTATCTGATGAATTTAGCAAACAAATCCCTGGAACACAAAATAATAAAGATTTCTGGGCTTCAGGCATATCATTAGTAGCTCACATGAGATCACCCCTTGTTCCTGCGGTTCATTTTAATACTAGGTTTATTTGCACTCAAGATACTTGGTTTGGAGGAGGGAGTGATCTCAATCCTATGTTTGAAGATAATGAAGATACTAATGATTTTCATTTAACTTTTAAAAAAACTTGCGATAGTTACAATTCAGAATATTATCCCAAATTTAAAAAACAATGTGATGAGTATTTTTTTATCAAGCATCATAATCAGGCGAGGGGAGTCGGTGGTATTTTCTATGACTACCATAATTCTGGTAATTTTGATAAAGATTTTGCTTTTACTAAAGATATCGGTCTGGCTTTTCTGGAAATTTTTCCCAAATTGGTTCGAAAATCTATGCTGAAAGAATGGACAGAAGAACAGAGAGAAGTTCAGCTTAAAAAAAGGGGCTTATATAGTGAATTTAATTTAATTTATGACAGGGGTACTAAATTTGGCTTAATGACAAATGGTAATGTTGAGTCGATTTTAATGTCTCTACCTCCAATTGCAAAATGGTAACAGATTGCTCAATGAATTATCTTTTAATTTAACTTAGAATTTATAGTAGGTGGGGTTAATTTGTTCCAAAACTAAAAAATATAAGATAAAAACAGAATTTTCTGAAAGTGAGAAAGTAACTCATAATAAAATTCTTAAATATTGCAGTAGTGGCTTTAAATTTTATAGACTTAATTCATCTAAATATATTAATGAGATTCATAATGAATTTGACTAGAAGGGGGAATATATATGTGGCATAAGCTGGAAAGAAGATACTACTAAAAGAGATGAATTGATTGAATTCTCGATGCAAGAAAAAAAACATAGATTATAAGGAGGCAGTTGACGCAATTTCCAATCTTGCTATGACATTATATGATACAAATGAAAAACCAAATACCATTATTTTAAATGAACAAGAAGAAAGCGCAAACTTACAAACAGAAAATTTACGAAGGTAAGGCAAAAATTCTTTACCAAACCCAAGATTCAAATAAAATTATCCAATATTTTAAGGATGATGCTACAGCTTTTAATAACTTAAAAAAAGACATTATACTTGGTAAGGGTATTTTAAACAATATCATTTCTGAATTTGTGATGAAGGAAGTATCTAAGAATAATATTCCAAATCACTTTATCGAAAGAATTTCTGATCGTGAACAGTTGGTTCAAAAAGTTACCATTATACCTCTTGAAATTATAATTCGTAATATTTGCGCTGGAAGTATGGCAAACAGACTAGGAATTAGAGAAGGGGTTGTCCTAGAGAGTGCTATTTTTGAAATATGTTACAAAGATGATTCACTGGGTGACCCAATAATTAATGATGATCACGCAGTTAAAGTTTTGAAAATTATTAATCAAAAACAATTAGAGCTAGTAAAAAAATATAGTTTTAAAATTAATCAAATTCTACAAGAAATATTTTTAGAAATTGATATAAAGTTAGTCGATTTTAAAATTGAGTTTGGAATTGATAAAGATAATAATATAATTTTAGCGGATGAAATTAGTCCTGACTCCTGCCGACTCTGGGATAAGAGTACTAATAATAGATTAGATAAAGATCTTTTTAGAAAAGATATCGGCGGCTTGGTGCAAGCTTATAGTGAGATTGCCAAGCGTTTAGGACTTACAATTCCAAATATTGAGTAATTTAATAGGTTTTTATGATAGATATCATTCCTTTTATTTCTTAATTCTTCAGATTTTTCTAATTTTTTGATGAATTTCAATTTTAGATTATTTTTATTTCCTCGTATTATCTAAGGATAAATCTTACTTGCATGTATAAAAAGGCATTTTTCTTCATCACAAAGTGGATAATAGTAGTTGAAATTTGGCTGGGGATTATTGGCTTTGTTACTATTTTATATTATCGACATGATTTGCCAACTCTTGACAATATGGAGGAAGCTAATTCTGGGCAGATCATCCAAATCAACTATAGTGACGATAGTAAAATTTCTATTATAGGGGATATTTATGACAATCAAATTACCTTTAATCAAATTCCTAGTCACCTAATTGATGCAGTTATTGCCACTGAGGACCGAAGTTTTTTTGAGCATAATGGAATTGATTTATCGGGCATAATTCGTGCATCTTATGTTAATATTAAGGCTGATAAAATAGTGCAGGGAGGTAGCACAATTACCCAGCAATTAGCAAAAATGCTTTTTTTAAAACCTGAAAAAACCTTTAAGAGAAAAATAAAAGAAGTCTTATTAGCAAGACAACTTGAAAAAACTTTTAGCAAGGAACAGATCTTATCATTATATCTTAATAGAGCTTACTTTGGATCAGGGAATTATGGAGTTCAAAGCGCTTGTCGTTATTATTTCAATAAATCAGTTTCTAAAATTAATTTAAGTGAAGCGGCAATGCTTGCCGGTCTCTTAAAGGCTCCTTCAAAATTATCTCCAAATAATAACAAAGACCTTAGTAATAGGCGCACTAACCAAGTGCTTAAAAATATGATTGATGCTGGATATTTAGACGAAAATAAAAAAAAATTGGCAAAATCAATTAACCATCAACAAGATAAATTACAAAGACTTTATTTCTCTGACTACGCCGTTGGTCAAGTTGCTAATTATATTTCTTATAGTGACACTATTTCTAATAAGAGGATTGTTGTTAAAACTACGCTTAATAAGCAACTACAAGAAACAGTTGAAGATTCAATAGATAGTTTTTTTGATCTCCATCAAGAAAAAATTGGGAAATCCCAAATATCAGCAATATTAATGGAAAAGGATGGTGGAATATTGGCAATGGTTGGGGGTAGGAACTATCAAAAAAGTCAATTTAATAGAGCTATATATGCTAAAAGACAATCTGGGTCAGTTTTTAAAACTTTCATTTATCTAACTGCCTTTCAAAACGGCTTTGATCCAGATGATATTATGGAGGATAAAAAAATTAACATAGGAAAGTGGTCTCCAAATAATTATAATAATAAATACTATGGCGAGGTATCTCTAAAGAAAGCTTTTGCTATGTCCTTAAATTCTATTGCGGCTCAATTGATCACTAAAATAGGAGAGGAGAAAGTTATTAGAAATGCTCTTAAGATGGGAGTAACTTCTAAGATTAATAGCAATGACACCACAATTGCACTTGGCACAACAGAACTAAGCTTGCTAGAGTTGGTTAATAGCTACGCCTCTATAGCCAGTGACGGCTTTGCAATGATTCCTTATTCTGTTGTTGAAATAGAGGGTGATAATAATAAATTACTTTATAAAAAACAAAATCTTAATTTATATAAAATTATAAAAGGTAAAGAGTTGGGTGATATTAAGGAATTATTAAGAGAAGCTATTGAAAATGGAACGGGGAGGAGGGCTAATACTAAAAAAAATCTATATGGTAAGACCGGCACTAGTCAAAATTATCGTGATGCTTGGTTTATTGGCTTTGATGATAATTATATTCTAGGAATCTGGATGGGAAACGATGATAATTCTGCTACCAATAAAATTACAGGAGGGTCAATACCTGCTCAAATTTTTGGCAATATAATGAGCAAAATTTAATATATTTGAATAGGGTCTAGGTTCTGTTGAGATTTCAAATTAAAAGTTTAGAATTGATGTTTTTTCGGCATTGTTAACCACTACGTGAAACTTTCATAAAATTATACAAAGTTGAAATAGAAAAATCGGCCTTATTATCATTTATGGGGTTCGAAGTCCATCTGTGCAAAAACGTACGCTAAGCAATTTCCTACCACTCTTTAACCCTTATTATGTAAGGCTTCCAAGATTCTTATGAGGTTTTACTCGGTGACCTCTTTTAGTAATTTATAAACAGTAGAGAGACCTATTGTACTAGGACGAAAGAATTATCTTTTTGCGGGATCTGATAATGGTGGAGAAACAGCAGCTAATATCTACACTATCACTGAGACCTGTAAAATTAACAATATTAATCCTCAGAAGTATTTGACCAAGGTTCTATCAGTTATTCAAGGGTACAAGGTTAAGGATATTGCTGATCTATTGCCTTGGAATATTGAGTTGGATTAGATATTTTAAAAAGATAGGGCGGGTTGACTGTTCGGTTACAAAAGAAGGATAAATAGACAAAAAGTTTAAGAACTACATCAACAAAAAGTTTCAGCAATAAATATTGCTAAAGAATTAAAGATTGGTAGATCTACTTGTACTATCAGCATGGAGAAATGCACCCCGCATTTCAGACCAAAAATAATCAAAAACCCGTAGACTTTTTACCTCAAATATTTACTAATATTTTATCAATTTAACGAGGTTAAAAAAATGTCAAAACATCTAAAAAAATACAATTCAGATTTCAAGCTAAAAGTAGTAACGAAATATCTATCAGAAAAAATTACTGTTTCTCAAATATGCTCAGATTTCAATGTGTCAAAAGCAACTGTTCATAAATGGGTTAAACAGTTTAAAGATAACAGCTCTCTAATATTTAATGACTCTTCTGTATCTCAAAATAATAAGAAAAAGAAGATATTAGAAAAAGAGATGTCTAATCTTTATTCCAAGATAGGTCAGTTAACAGTTGAGCGTGATTTCTTAAAAAAAGTATTGGACAGTTAGATTATCAAAAAAGAGTAAAATATCTGAATTCAGATATTGATAATTTAAGTGTCCGAACTCAGTGTGAGTTGTTGTATATAGGCAGATCAAATATTTATTACAAGCCGAGAAATATTGAGGAAATAAATAATATTTGCAATGAAATCTATGAGTTATGGTCAAAGCATTCATTTTTTGGATATAGAAGAATAACTGCTATTTTAAATGAACAAAAAGGATATAAAATTAATCAAAAAAAAGTTTTAAGGCTAATGAGGCTAATGGGAATACAAGCTGTTTATCCTAAAAAGAAAACAACAATTATTAATAAAAAAGAATATAAATATCCCTATCTATTAAATGACATAAGAATAATAAGAGTAAATCAAGTATGGTCTACTGATATCACGTATATAAAGATTCCAGGAGGATTTGTTTATTTAACTGCTTTAATTGACTGGTTCTCTAGATTTATAATATCTTGGGAGATATCAATCTCCATGACAACAGAATTCTGCCTTAATATCTTAAAAAAAGGAATAAAGAATTATAAAAAACCAGAAATAGTTAATACTGATCAAGGTAGTCAATATACCAGCAATGAATGGGTAAAGCAGCTAAATGACAATAAGATCAAAATCAGTATGGATGGTAAAGGCAGGTGGGTTGATAATGTAATGGTTGAAAGATTCTGGCGAACTGTAAAACAAGAACAGATTTATATTAATCCTCCTGATGATATAACAGAATTAAAGCAGCAAATTAATAAGTTTATAAAATTTTATAATTATCAAAGACCTCATCAGTCCTTGAAATACAAAACTCCATCTCAGATTTATTACAATGATGAAAGTAAAAGAAAAATCATAAAGTTTTAATTTGAAAAATAAGGAATTTTAATTATTATAAAAGAATAGAAAAAAAATTCTAAAAAGAAAAAATCTGTTAATTTCATGGATAACTTTTGAAGAAAAAGTTATCCACAAAATTAACAGATCAACAATAAAAAAAGGGAATTTAAGGAAAAAAATTAAGAAGGTTTTTTAAAGGAATTTTAGGTTAAAAAGTCTACAGAATTTGATGAAGGTTTGGTTTGATATTGGGGTTCACTTCTTTATATGTTTCTTTATCAAAACCTTCTTTTAGAATTTTATTTAGCTTCTTTGCAAATGGGTGTTTTTTATCTATTTTAATTTCTTTCTTGGTTGGAACAAATAGATCACCCTTTCCCTCTATTGTTTTAGATTCTTTTGTTGCTTTCTTAGGTTCCCATCCTTCGCTAATTGCCATCTTAGTAATCGCACTAGGAATATAATCCTTACCTTGCACATCTAAGACTTCCATATATGATTTAGCTGCTTTTAGAGCTAAATCTAGAGTTTCATGGGCATTAGCAGCAAGTGTTTTATTAATAATATTTATTATTAAGGTTTCACTAAGGCCATAAACATCTTTTTCTAACTCCTCTCTTAAATCTTCTATGGGTATATTATTCTTTTTAGAACCACCCTTCCCTAACAATCTTTTATTAGTAAATTGGTTGGCTTTCTTGGCATCAGATACAAAAGAATCCGATACATAGATTTTAAACAAAGCATCTAATATTTTTCTTCCCTCTGTATCTTTGGCTATTTCATATCTATCTATTGATTTATGTTTTTGCATCTCATCTAGAGCTTTACTCACTTGTAATATTGAATGGCTAATTTTTTTGTATTCTTTCATCCCACTATCTCTAATTATAGTAGATAATTTAATAGCATAAGGATTAGTCACACTTGCCTGAGTAAAATTGTGAGACATTCTTTTGTGAAGCCATCTTGCAACCCTCATCTTATATTTGTAAGCAAGAATTAATCCCCCTATACCAATCCAAACCAATCCACCTATCCTATCTTTTTTAACAATTGTCCCAACAATCAAAAATAAGAAATATGGATAAAAATATTAAACCCGAAGATAAATCAGTAAAACCAGCAATCCTTTCCAAAAGAAAAAGACCTTCTAATTGGAAAAAACTAATATTAAGCCATCCAAAGAGCTTACTGGAAGTATCACAATTTTGCAAAAAACACAATATCAGCAAATCGTCATTTTACAAATGGAGTAGAGAGCTATCTGCGCAGAGCAAGAAGGATGAGGGGAAATTCATTACTATCAAAGAAGTATCCCCTCAAGAAAAATCAGTAAGCAAATTTATAGCTAAAAAACCTAAGCCTGTTTTGCCAACTGTAGATTCAATTTCATCTCCCATAAAAGTAACCTTACCCAATGAGGTTAATTTAGAATTTATTCAGGGCTGCAATCTATCAGAATTATCCAAATTAATATCTTTGCTAAATGCTGCTTAAGCCTTCAAATATATTACTATACAGCAAAGCCATTGATATGAGAAAGCAGATAGACGGCTTATCTATATTAATATCAACCTTAGATCAGAGTCCTGTTGAGGGAATATATATTTTTTACAATAGAAATTTTGATAAGGTAAAATTACTATATTTTGATGAAGGAGGTTTTTGCCTATTTTACAAAAGACTTGAAAAAGGAAGATTTACAATACCAAGTCAAAAGGAGAGATTTTATCAAATAACAGCTTCCCAATTAGGTTATCTTTTAGATGGTCTAGATTTTAGCAAAATACCCAAAAAGCGTGTAAGAAAATACAATATTTTCTACTAAAACAATCCTCTTACAACCAACTAAACACTGGCTTATTAAGCATTTGTTGCTATTATTTCTTTATGAAAAATGCTGAAGCAACATCCAATTTAAAACATCAAATCTCAGATTTAGAAACTGTCGTTTCCAGTCAGAAATCTGTTAATAATAATCTTGTATCAGAGAATAAGATTTTGCTACAAGAAAAAGATTGTCTTGAGCAAAAAGTAAAACTCCTAACAGCAGCCCTCTACGGCAAAAAATCAGAAAAGCTTAAAGCTTGCGACATAGAAGACGCTAAACAAGAAATATTACCCAATTTATTTAATGAAGCAGAAGCTACATCAGATCAGCCAGAGCCTGATGACGAATCTGACATAGATATAACCCCTGATAAAGCTAAGAAAAAAAGAGGGCGCAAACCATTACCTAAAGATTTGCCTCGTAAAAAAATAATCCATGATTTAACAAAAGAACAAAAGATCTGCCATTGTGGCTGTATTATGAGCAAGATAGGTCAGGAAGAGAGTGAAGAATTAGAATATATTCCTGCCAAATTAAGGGTATTACAACATATAAGGTATAAATATGCCTGTAGAAAATGTTATGAAAATGTACAAATAGCTAAAGCTCCACTCAAGGTAATAGATAAAGCTATAGCCTCATCTTCATTAATAGCCTATAGCTTAGTATCAAAATTTGAAGATCACTTACCTTTCTACCGCCAGTCACAAATGTGGTACAGGAAAGGTATAGATTTATCAGATAGAACTTTATGCAACCAAGCATTGCATGGTTCTAAATTATTAGAGCTAATAACTAATCTTCTAATATCAGATATGATAAAAGGCAATTATATCTGCTCTGACGAAACAACCCTTAATGTGCTGCTTAGTTCAACTGTTACAAATTATATGTGGGTACATCATAGTGGCAGTAGAGATAAAAGAGCGGTAATATTTGATTATAATGAGAATCGCAGCGGCAAATGTGCAGAGAGATTTCTTTCTGACTTCAAAGGTATTCATCAATGTGATGGTTACTCGGGATATAGTGGATTATATAAAAAAGAAGGGGATATATTAAGAGCAGGATGCATGGATCATGCTCGCAGAAAATTCTACGATGTATACAAACTAAGTGGCAAAAAGGCAGGTTTAGCTAAAGATGTACTCAAAGAGCTAAAGCTCCTCTATAAAATAGAGTCAGATGCTAAAAATAAAAATCTTCCTCCTGACAAAATAAAAAAAGTAAGGCAAAAATTAAGTAAGCCAATATTAGAAAAATTAAAACAGACTCTAATAGACAAAAAAGATCAAGTACCAGAGAAATCTTCCTTGGGCAAAGCCATATTCTATATGCTAGCTCAATGGAATGCTCTTACTTTATATTTAGAATATGGTTATATCAGAATATCCAACGCCGATGCTGAAAGAATTATAAAGCCCTTCGTCATTGGCAGAAAAAACTGGATGTTTAATAAAACTGAATCTGGAGCAAAAGCAAGTGCTGTAATCTACTCTATTATAGAAACCTGCAAAGCTAACAAGATTAACAGCTATCAATATTTGAACTATATTCTGCCTAAACTCAAAGAGATCATGGTTGAGACTAAAAATAATCCTGATGTTATGACTGCTGAAAAATCAGAAAAATTGGTTAGAGAGCTCCTTCCTTACAATATTAATCTTGATTTGTTAAAAATTGTAGAGGGGGATTAATTCTTGCTTACACCGCAAGTTAATAGCTCAGCAACACCATTTTATCAAGACCCAACTAATATTGCATCGGCATCAGGAGCGGTACTTTCAATAGCGGTTATGGCATTTGTATATAAGAAATATTCAAGCAAGATCAAAGATTATTTTAAATCTGATTCAAATATTTCTTCAAGCACTACTGATGTAGTTGCTATAGACCAACAATTAGAAGATGATCGTGGAGAAGTACATTCAAGAAGAGTAAGGACTGCTAATAATTCTAATAATGGACAATCTGATATAGAAACTCCACCTATATCAATGAGTAATGTTAATATGACACTTAACAATAGGGGGGATCATGATGTGCCACCTAAAAAGATAGAAAAAGCACAGGCATCTTCATTACAAGGTTTTGGTCAACCAAGGGATTCTAGATCTTAAAATGATAGGGCGGGTTTACTGGACGCTTACCCGCAAACTACGCTGCATGTCTTATTAAATAATATATAAGAATCAGCTTGATTATCTACTGCTGAGATTTTAGTGAAGTTAGCCTCTTTAGCTGCTTCAATTGCAGATGACGATCCAACAAATGGAGGTAACCATAAAAGTCCATAAGCACATTTCTTGGTGCTTTTTATTAGGTCTTTTTGAATATTAAGATTGCTTATATCTGCAGTATTAACCATTGGAGTCTATTTTGCTCCACAGGCTGAAACATAGAGTAAGTGATAGTAATGTTATTAATTTGGAATAACAGACATCAGTTAAAATATATGGCTTCTATGAATTAACCTCATCCTTAAGTTTAGCACCCGCGCTAAAAGTAACAGCTCTTCTAGCAGCTATTGTAATTTCTTTTCCTGTTTGTGGATTTCTACCTTTTCTAGCAGCAACATTTTTAGCATTAAATGCACCAAATCCAATGAAAGGAATTTTATCTTCTGTTTTAAGATTTTTAGATATTACTTCTAATAGAGCATCTATTGTGCTCCCCGTATCTTTTTGAGAAAAACCAGTTATTTGAGCAACTTGTTTGATGATGTCGCTTTTTTGTATAGCCATAATTTTTAGTTAGTTTTTAAAGTTAGTAAAAATAGAATTAATCTCGAATAGATTCTTTTGGTAGTTTGTGATAATGGTTAAATTGACGGTCTAATAGATTAACTCCCAAACCGTAAATATATTTCTAGAGCTTGTAAAGCTATCAATATAAATATTCCAGCTACACCTCTATTTAGAATCTTTATAATTGGTCTGTATATTTTACTTTGATCAAGTGTCTTTTCAAAGGATTTATTTAATTTATCTCTAAAATTTAGATTAGCGTGATCCTTATCATATTTATCTCTGATTTGTTTTTTTACTTTCTTGCTGGCCGTTGCTTTAGTTTTCATTTCCATTTTCTTGCTCTTTGATAATTATTTCTTCAAAAAATCCCTTATAAGCCAATCCTAGTAATATTTTCTTTTTTACTTCTTCTGTGAATTTTTCTGTTTTCTTTTCTTTTTTAGCCTCCTGATAATCACAGCTTATTTCATAAAGATTTTCAGCAATTGTAAACATGTCCTCTTTATCTAGATCTTTATAGAGATCAAATGCTATCCTCATGGAATCATTGACCAATTCCTTGTCTTTTTCTATATCACGCCTCTTTTGTGTAGTTGTGATCTCATCTACAGATATTCCTAGAAAATTTGCAATCTTCTGTAAATTTCCTTCGGACATTCCTGAGTTGCCATTCTCATAATTAGAAATGGCCCCAATTGATATTTTAGTTGGCTCGGCAATGTGCTTTAGCTTTAAACCACGCCCCTCTCTGATTGATTTTAAAGAATTCATACTTATCTTTATAGTTTAGAATTTAGTTAAATTCAAATAAGAACTTTCTTGTTCTTTAAAAAAAGAACAGTTTTAATTTATTTTAGCCTTTTAAAAGGCTTATTACCATCACTTACTATGTTCATGGCTATGATCAATAGTTGGTGTTTTATGCGTAAGGTTATTGCTACTTGTATAACTTTTTAAGTAACTATTTGTTTTTAATTGCTGCGTAACCGCATTTATTCCTCTTAACTGATGCAAATCATTAAAGTCAGTTGGCCCTTTAATTAGCTTATTGTCATTTGGAGATCTAGATAATTTAACATCATGTTTAAATTTTTCTATCTCTGATTTACTAAATTCTGGAATAATTGCTGTTGCTCCGTATTTCTTGGCTGCATCAATAGCAGCTATTCTACCAGTATTCTTTGCTTTTGTTCCATCTTTATTTATACCCCATTTGTCATCATCGGCGGCAATGATATGATTCTTATCTGGATAATGTTCTTTTAGTTGTTTTAATACTGGATCAATATTGCCTGCATCAAAGCATATTGCAACTGGAGACTTCGTTGCTTTATATATTGAAGCAGCAGTTGCAAATCCTTCTGCAATATAGAGATCTTTATTATTTTTATCATCTAGTTTTGATTGTCCCATTAAATAGAAGTTACCTATTTTTTGTCCATTTTTTTCAAAGAGCTTGGTGCCATCTTTATCTATTTTCTGTAAATTCTGGATCTCTCCTTTGATATTTCTAACTGGAATAACCAATTTATTGTCATTGGTAAATTTAATGTCTTTTAATTTAAAGAATTCTTCAATATTTTTCTTTTGTAGATAAGGATGATTCTGTCCTTTAATTCTATTTGTTTCCTTGTAGTTGCTATAATCCTTTTGCGCTTTTATGGCCGCTTTTTGTTGATCCAGTGTCTTGTGTTCTTTTGTTTTTTGAATTTTTAATTCAAGCGCCTGCTGTCTCTTATTAAATTCTGCTTGGCTGATTTTATTATCTTTGAATCTTTCCTTTTCTTCTTTGGTAAGTTTTATATTTTTAGTTCCCCATGAGTGGAATTGATCCAATTTCCAATCTTTAACATATCCCGCTTCTCCATGCCATTTGACCTCTAATTTCTTTTTATCTCCAAAATATATTTTTGATCCTACTTTGTTAAAGGCTTGCGCCATTGCTTCATCTAAGCCTTTTAGATTACTATGTATTAAATTATCTCTAACTCCTTCTTTGAATCTTTCTTGTAGTTCATGGCTTGAGAAGTCTTGAATAATATATTGTTTTTCTTTAATAGGGCTATTGTTGTTAATCTTGGAAACATCTTTGTTTTTTGCCTCTATTTTTTTCCCTTTTTTTAGAGCATCTAAAATACTTAATTTTTCTCCTGTGTCTTTTTCTAGTTTTTTAATGATTTTGTTCTTATCATCAAGGATCAGGGTTACATTATACCTTGCTCTTGATATTTCTACATAGAAGGATTTTTGATTAGTTAGAGCTGAGTTATAACTTTCAAGAACTGCTATAACATTATCATAAGTACTTCCTTGCGCTCTATGAGCTGTAAAAGCATATGCATAATCCATATGTTTTAGAGCGTGATTATCTTTTGTAAGGGTCATTATCTTGTTTTTACCTTCCGCATCTTTCTTTGTTGTTTGGATAGATATTTCTTCATTGGTGATATTGGTGATATTGCCTGCTAGAGAATTGTATATATCCTGCTTGGCAAACCCCCTAGTAAAATTGATCTTATCGCCAATACAGAATTCTTTTTTTGTTAGATGATATATTTCTACTGAGCCTGATTTTTGACCTATTTTAGATGGATTCCAAGTGAAGGTTTGATGAGTTTTGGTAAATAATTCTCCTATTTTACTGAGAATAGATTTAGAATTATCTTGGTTATTATTATGATCTTTATTTTCTTGTAGTTGGGTTAGAGATAATTCCTGAGTCTTTAAATTGATGCTAGTTATCTGATAATAATTTCCCTTATCGATCTTATTCTCTCTATAATTTTGATTAAATCTTATAATATCGCCTTTTTTATAGGAATTAATATTCTTTTGGGCTTCCTGAGTTAGATTACGATTAGCAAGGGTTTCTTTGTTAAAGGAATCTGTTAATTTACCCTCTTTTTTTAAGATATTGCGGATATTTGTATTTACTCTGATCCTAGTTTCATTAGATAGGGTTAAAAGAACAGTATTGTCTTTTTGTTCGGGGGATAATTCACAATATTTCTTGGCTGTTTCTTTAGCTATCTTATTGACTAATTTGACCTGATTCTTGGCTTTTTCTAGATTATCTTTAGGAACTAATCTGGTGTTGTTTAATGATTTAGAATTAAGGGTTTCCTTGGTTTTTTCTTTTTGTTTATCATCTAATTTGATTTCATGGATGTCATTGATCTTGCTAAAAGCCTGTTTTATAAGATCTTTCTGAGTATTTTTCTTAGATGAAGCATTAATAACATCATAAACCGCTCCTTTGAGTTGCAGATTCTTTTGTCTAACAATATCACCCATTACTACTGCTTTTACTTTTGTTTTAAGCATTTGATAAAATGGCTTTCCAGCCCCCACTGCATTTAATTGCTTATAATCTCCGATAAAAATAGTTTTTAGATCAAGCTTTTGGGTTATGGTTAGGAATCTCTGCATTTGAACAGAAGAGATCATAGAACTTTCGTCAATGATGAGGGTTTTGTTTTTGAACTTTTCTTCTTTTTCTTTTTCAATACCCTCTAATGTTCCTCTGCCCTCTGCATAGCCTTTATATTTTATTAAAAAGTCTTGCAGGGTTGTTGATTTGATTCCAACTCCTTGTAATTCTTTAACAGCATTTCCAGTGGGAGCTAGACCTAGAAATGAATGATCTTTTAATTTAGCTAATTCTTTGACTATTCCTAAAGTATGAGTCTTTCCAGTTCCTGCATATCCTTGAATGGCAACTATTGGGTTTTTTGAAGTAAGGATTAGATTTAGGGCATCTTTTTGTCCTAATTTTAGATTTTGATATTTGGTGTTTAGATCAGGATGATTGGTAAGGGTAGTGTCTAAATCTTTATTATTGTAAATTGCAGATTTATGATTTTGAGGATTTAGGGAATCTTTGGTAAATTCTATTACTTTTAATTCTGCGTCTAGGAGGCTTTTTGAGGCTAGGTGATTCTCATAACCTAGTTTGGCACAACTCACTAGTAAATTGTCTTTTATGAGTGATTCTATGGCATTTGTGATATGGGTTAATGTCAGGGATCCTAATGTTATCTTTAAGGATTGAGAAATGAGTTCTTTATGGGTAAAAATTGAATTTCTTTCATCTAGATGATTTATGGCGCTTTGTACTTCTGTTCTAGCTATATCCTCTGGTTTTAGGTTTTGACTGAGATTGTTATTATCTGGCGCAACATCAACCTTTGATAAGGTTGATTTAGTTTTATCTTGTAGAATCTTGGGGAAGTTTTCTTTAACAACATCTTTCCAACTTTTAGATAATGAAGTTCTAAAAGTTTTATCTAGGTTTTTAAGATCAATATCTTTGGTATCTATAGTTTTATCTAATTTATGTAATTCTTCTTTTAGGGTTTCATTCCATTGTTCTTTCAAGATATTGTTGGCTACATCTATCTTTTTATCTCTGGTAAGAAGAGCTGCAATTTGCTTGGCTTTAGCGGAACCCATTCCTACTTTATCCATTTGCTCTTCTATTGCCTTTCTTCTAGAAGAGAACTTTTCTATTAGGGTTTTTGGAAAGGATTTAATCTCGAAGAAACCATGTTCTTGGTTTGTTATTTCTACTTGATATCCCTGTTTTTGTAAGTTGTAGGCTAGGTTACTTCTATAGATTAGTCCTAGATGTTTATAATCATCAAATATCTTGTCAAAAAATACTGTCTTATAGGTTCCATCTCCTCTTTTAGTGACATTAAGGGTAATGCAATGAGTATGGAGATTTGGATCAAGGGCTCTACTGGTATTATGCTCATAAGCACCAAATAAAAGGTTTTTAGTTAATTGTTTGATGATTTTACCATTTACCTTCACTCTGGTCAGAGAGTAATTCTCCTCTATGTGATCTAGGGTTTGTTTTACAGATTCTTGGTGAATATTTCTGATATCTGTAGCGCCTAATATTTCTGAGAGGATTGATACTGACTTTGGAGCAGAAAATGTTAGATCTCTTCCTGGATCAAAGATTCTTTCGCCATTTTCATTTTTCTTGCCTTTCATTAGGCCACCATTTGGAAGAAGGCCTTGTGTTAGATTATCTATGGTTTTGCCATCAATTTCTCCTGAGAGGTTAAAATCTTTTGCTGTTTTTCCATACCAAAAAGATGGAGCTTTTTGTGGATTTTGCTTTGCTGCTTCTTGATCTGATAGGTCATTATCATTTAAAGCATGATCTTCCCCTGGATTATTTGGGTCTTTATTGGTGCTTGAGTTGCTAGATTCATTTGCAGTGCCCTGCCCTTGGGAGTAATAATCATCAGCTGAGTAGTAAGAATGAACTGTGCCTGAGAGTTTTGCAGCTGTGAGCATGATTATTTAGTTATAATAATCTTTTTTATCTAGCATTCTTTCTGCCGCTTGGAAGGTTTCTTGAAGATCCTCCTTAGTTATTCCCATTTTTAATGACACCTCTTGTATCATCATAAAGCTCGCCATAACACCCTTAATTAGATCCTGATCATAATGTTTTTGTATCGCCTCTTGATCTATTGGTTCATTAGAATCTGGATCAATAAATAATCTGGTTATTACATATTCTGAGACATTCAAACCATTAGCTTCCGCCCTTTCTTTGAGTTCATTTTTTTGTTCTGTTGATATTCTCAAGGTTATTCTTTCAGTCATGATTTTGATTAGTTAAGTTAAAATATTAAAATTTGATTAATGATTCTTTTTGATCTTTATGCTTTTTTGTAACTACCCCATCTTCATCTACCTCATCTACCATAATACTCTGATCTTCATCTTGATTCTCTTCCTGATTATTATCACCTATTGCGATAGATGTTTCTTTTTTAGAATCAATATCATTGGTTTGTAGAGCGTTATTTTCTGCTATACCTTCCCAATATTGATTTGATACAAAATCTTCATCTTGGGATAAATCATTGGATTTTGCGCTTTTACTTTTCTTGGTTGATTTGGTGCTTGTTTTAGCTTTGGATCCTTTTTTGGCCTTGTCGTTCTTTTTGCTTTCTTTTTGTTTCTGCTCCTCTTTCTTATCATATTTTTTAATAGAATCATCGGTGATTATTAGGTTATCTCTTTGCATTATTTTTGGAGCAATATCTGGGCGTTTTTTATATTTTAATTTGGATTTAGCAGCATCAAAACTTCCCATTTTAACATAGAATTCTAGATTTTCTAAATTCATGATTTGTGAAGGAAGAACTAGATTAACTAATTCTTTGTTTTGTGAGGAGCTAACAACATCTCTGATTTCATTAGCGCCAAAGGAAATGTTGTCTTTATTAGACATTGTTTCACTATTGCCAAAGTCTCTGGCACACCAAGTAGCAGTTTCTTGATTGGGAGCTCCAAATACTAATCTGTTTTTACAATTAACAGAGAGACTTTCTGTCATATTATTGCCATATACTTCTTTGAGCCTTGCCATTGATTGGGTACTCACAACAAAACAACCTCCAAATTGCCTTGCCTCTGATATTCCAGTATCAAGGGAAGGTAGATATTGTAGAGAAGGTAATTCATCTATAATAACCCATATCTTTCTAGGTACTTCTTGATCTAGGGTTAATATGTTGTTTATTGCAATATCTAGCCATAGAGTTGTTAGGGGTTTTAGGGTTTGTTGTTTATCGGCAGAAGATGACAGGAATAAGAAGTTGTCTATATTGTCATTTTGGATCCAGTCTCTTACAGAAAAGTCTCCTTGGTTATCTAGGGTGAATTTTAGGCAATTAACATATGATGTTAATACGCTTCTGATGCTTTGCGCTGTTCCTTTAGATTTTGGATCTATGACAGAAGTTGCAAATGAATCTGAGTCTTTTAGATATTTATTAAATTCTTCTAGGGGAATTTTAAGTAGAATATCTATTAGGTCTTTCATGTTTGTTTTGCCTGATCTTAGGAAAGATTCACAGGTTTCACTAAAGACCAATCTAGCGCTACTACTCCAGAACGGATCTCCTTTGCTTTGGGCAATAAGACTTGCTGCCATTAGATCAAGATCTGTTCTTTGCTTGCCTTCATTAAATAGATTCCAAGGCACGCTTCTCTTGTCAAAGGGGTTTAAAATAACATCCTTGCCTTCCTGATAGAATTTTCTGACATAGCTTCCTGTTCTGTCATAAATTATTGCTTTATCTCCTCTTGCTCGAATGGAGTCCATTAATTCAAGCATTGCTTGTGTTTTACCAGTTCCAGATGATCCTGTAACTAGAGTATGCTGGAAATATGAATCTTTTGGATAAGAAATATTACCTATTTTATAGGGCTTGAATTCTCCTTTTAAGAAATTGTGTAATTTGATTTGTCTTTTGAGTTTGGAGCCGCTGATTAACCTCATTCCCCTGAGATGTTTTTTGCTATTTTGTTTTGCTCCCCTTATGTAGAAAGTGGCGCTTACCGTTAGAAAGAATGCTGTTGATGCTTTAAGAGCAAATATTACTGATGATTTTACTGCTAGTTCTAAGCTTGGCACTATTGATTGGCTATACCAAGTAGCATAGTTAGTAGCACTGACTTTATTCATGCTTCCATGATAATCTTGGAAAACTATGAATTGATTTACATTTGTTGCTTGGTAAATAAGGGCTGCAAAATATTTAAAAAATAGGCTTACTCTTAAAACATAATGATCAACATTGTCATAAAGATAATATAGCATTGCCGTTATAAATATTCCTATGCAGCTAAAAGCAATCCTCTTTAAGGACTGAGTAAACATCCTTAAATAATGGAAGGTAATTTGTGATCCTCTGGTGAAATCTTGAGACATTGTTATTTTACTTCTTTAATTATTTCTAGTTGCTAATTGTTAATCTTTCCTGCGCTGCTCTTCTATTGTTTTTAGATTCTTGGATAGTTTAACTATTAATGTTTCACTGGTTTCTAGTATTTTGATTCCCTTTATGATTCCTTGAATAATTCCTTTCTTATCTGTGTGATCAAACGCCATTTTTTCTCCTGCACTTTTAATATCAGTTGGAAATTGATGCAGATGAACCAAGGGCATTAATATGTTAAAGATGAATAGTTCTCTTAGGGTTTCTTTGTTAAAAGTTTCTAGTTTTAGATTTGTGATTAGTGCGCTGCGTTTTTCTGTCATGTTTAATTTGTTATATAGATTTTACTAGATGATTTTTTAAGATATTTGTTGCCCAGATTCTAAATTGAGCTGCTTTGACTGAGTTGGCTCTGTAACCTACTGACATAATCATATCTAGGTTGTAATGTTCTAAATTACGAGTTACTTGTTTTGCTTTCTCTTGCCCAGCTATTGCAAAAATTGCAACAGCTGAATCTTGATCAAGTTCTTTATGTTTTAAAACATTTTTAATGTGACGAGATATGGCTGATTTATCTATATCAAATAGTTCTGCCATTTGCTCTAGAGATAACCAGATATTTTCTTTATCGCATGATATATCAAACTTGATTTGGCCGTCTTGTTCTTGATATATTTTGATTTTTTCTGTCATTGCCTTGTTCTGAGAATTTATTACTTATTTGGAATCATTAGATATCAAAGGATGCCACTTGAATTCTCCTTTATCTTTATCAAAATACCATCTTGCCACTTCAAGGCCATTTTTATACTCTGTTATAGAGTAGTTATGACCCTTGGCTCCATACAGATATAATTTGCCATGCTTTTTGTCATTTTTATAAGTCACTCTAGCTGCTAAATAGTATTTATTGATGTCCTTATTGAATAAATAGACATGACCAATACCATTTCTCTTGCCATCTTTAAATGGTATTGCAGATGTAATCTTACCTTCGTCATCATAACTAACTTTAACATCGCTTTTATTCTTCTCTAGAAGGTAGGATTTAATGTTTTTCTGGTAAACAGAGCACGATGATATTGTTAATAGTGATATTGCTAGGATTATGATTTTTGAGAGATGTTTCATGATTTGGTTTTATTTTTAAGTTAATTAAGGGTTGGTAAAGTTAGCTTTAGTAGTTTTTAGTAAGTTTATTTAGCTCTCTCAGATTCTAATTCATCAAATATCTCTTTTACTGCTTCTTGTGATTTATCTATGTTTTTTCTGGAGAGATTGGCGTTTGTCAAAAGTTTTTTATAAGTGTTTTGACTGTTTTTGATATATTGGCTGTAATCTTTATTAGTTAGGAGCATTTGGATATATAAAGTTCCGTCTTTGCCTTGATGCATATTGATTCTTCTAACGCCAGAAAGAGGGATGTTTTTAACTACTTCTTTTGTTGCTTGAGAGAAGACATCTTCAACATCATCAATTTGGTTTACCTTTGCTTCTCTTAGAGCGTTTTTAGTTACCCTTGATACTTCACTTTGAATAATGGAGGCAATATTTGCTTTGGCATCAAGTTGTGCTTGTGGGATTTGGAATTTTATTCCGCCTCTACTAGGGCTTGCAATTCCTACTGCTGATATTCCTCTTTGGTCGCTAGGATCTATTATCCACTGGGGAAGATCAGAGATGTTTTGAGTGTTATTCTTTGAATTAAGATCTGATAGTTTTTCTTTTGTGGAAGCGCAAGAGCTAATTGATATTGATAGAAGTAATATAAGGGCTGATGGTAATAGTTTTGTCATTGTCATGGTTTAGTTTTTAGTTAAGGTTTCTGGTTAAATAAAATGTAGTTAGTTAGAAAATGGTTCCAGTTTTGTCAATTTCCTTGACTTTTTGGTTAAAAGGGTTTAGTATTTTTTTCATAAATTCCCTTTGGGACACGCAACCTCTCTTCACGAGAGGTTGAATATTACCTTCGATGTTTTTTGCTTAATTGCATTAAATAACCTCTCATCTATCTTTCCCTTTTTAGTAGCAAGTCTTTTTGATGATATAGGTTTAGCTTGGCACATTATTGCCGCTTGTTGCTGGCCCTTGAACTCAAAGTTAAAATAATATTTATTATCTTTTTGTACAGAAGATAGGGGAACAGCAAAAAAGAAATTATTATTAAACTTTTTTATTATTAAAACTGGCCTACTAAACAACTCGCTTTTACCACACATTTCATCACCGACATTAATACCTATATTTATCCACCAGACTTCTCTTTCTTCAAAACTTGGGTATTTTTCTCTTTTATCTAGCTTTTGTTTTAAGTTGTGCCAATTGTCAAAATCTTTTTGCATTTTCTAAATTATTTTTTATTAAAATTAAGGATCATTTTGATCTGTTATTTTAATGTTTTTACCTCAATATTTATATAGTTAATTTCCTATTATTCATTGTGATACAATCACTTATTTAATACCTAGATTAGTACGATTATTATTGACATCATCTAGGTTTTTAGGTACAATTCTCTCATGTTAATTTATACCCAAATTGGAGTTTGTTATGACCAGTAAGTTCAAGAAAAATATGAGACGATCTCTTGATAAGAGACTCAAAAAAGGCGGTGCTAATGCCTTGACTGTGTTTGTTGCCTTTTCTATAGCAGCCTTGATAACTTGCACTGTTACTGGAGAAATATTTAAAACCAATATTATGGAAATATTGGAAGTCATGATGATGTTTGGATTGATCTCTTCTTTTTTCTTCCTCAGAGGTTTTTTGAATATTAAATCTAGCAATTCTAGCTCTAATTCCAGAAGAGATGATAGTAGCAGCCATAGGTGGGGTGACGATCATCGCAATAGCGCTCATTACCGTCGTTCTCATGATTATAGTGATTTTGCTTATAATAGATATTCTGGACTCAATCACCATAGAAGATAATCTTTCTTTATTCATTACTACCTCCATCATTAAGTATTCTGCCTTCTGCCTTATTACCTATGAAGGGGTTCATTTTCAGAATTGAAGAAGTATCAGTCGTTAAATCCTTCATCTCATCTTTAAATCCTTTATTACCGATCCCCTGCTCTGCCGCTTGATCTAACTGGCCTTGATTATAAGATAAGTTACTTTCTACACCAGCCTCTAAGCCATAATTATTAACAGCATCTCTGTTAAATTCATGAGCTCCAAAGATTGTTTGTTTTGTTGTATTTGGATATGTATCAAGAAATATATTTTCTTGTGTTTGTAGCTGCATGTCTTTTTGAGCTTGTATTTGTAAACCAATATCACTGCTACCCATAATATTTGCTGCTTCTTGATCTTCTTTATAATGATTTGTTGCCCAATGATGATTAAATTCATCTCCTTGAGCAAGCTCGCTTAAGAAGTTTATATCTTGGGATTTTTCCATACCATAATTCTCCTGAGCATATTGTCTTAGATCTTTAGTTATATCTTCACTAATATTATAAGAGCTAGATTTAGTCTTGGCTGATGTTGCTGAGAAATCTTGTGCCTGGGTTAAATGGTTGGAAGCAGAGGTACTAAAATCAGTAGCTTTTTTGACATCTCCTTGATACGACTCCGATAAATGATCTCCTTTCTCATCTCTAATGCCTAAAGATTCTGATTTAAAAGCCTCTTGCACTGTCATAACATCATTTTTTAGATCCTGGGATTCAGACATTCTTTGTAAATCAGACATAGCATCACTAGATAATGTTCCATATTTACCATTAGCCTCAACTTTAACATCTGCCAATACTCCTGCTAACGCTCCACCAGGTCCGCCAATTACTCCTCCAATGGCTCCTGCTGCTGCCTTGGTAGCTACCTTACCCAATATGCCTTCATTATTAATAGACATCATGAGTCCTGTTGAAGTCTCTTTTGAGATTCCATGAGTTTGACTAAATTCTTCAGCAGCACTTTCTACTCTAGATAATGCTTGTTGATTACTGGTTAATTCCTTCTCACTAAACTCCTGACTACTAGAATCAATCCTATCTTGGAAATGCCTAGATTCATAAACCTGACTAAAGGCATTACTCCAAGATTTAGTAGAGTTTGTCATATCTTCTGCGGCATATCTAGTTGATGTGCTTGCAGCTTCTTCATAACGCTGGGAAGTAGTGTTATCTTGAGTAATTCTAAGGGGTGAATGATCCATGCTTTGAGAATGATCAACTGAATCACTAACCCCATCTGCCCCATATCTGTTAGTAATTAGATCTCCTCCTTGCAATGAGCTTCCACTAGAATAGTTAAGTCCAGTTTCATAGTTAAAGCCAGAAAGTGTATCATGGCTGGCATTTCTGAAACTCATCTGTCCTAAAGAAACATTACCACTGGTCATTTCTGCTGCGGCTCCTGCTCCAGCTCCAATTGCAGGACCAGATAATGATCCTGCTGCGTGAACCATGTTAGAGAAGCCCTTTAATACAAACCATGATAAGATAGGGACTAACGCCGTCATATAGCTAAATACAGCACTAGTTCCTGCCATAATATCATGCATTGATGCTATATTATATGCTGAGTAAGCATCTCCCCCTAGTAGGTTACTTGCTCTTAATTGCTGAAAGAATGTTGCTCCAAAATGTATTAGAGCATATAACGGTCCCCATATTTGTATCCAGACCATGGTTTGGATATAATTATATAATATCAGTGGCGCTCCTGGTAACATAAGAAGCAATACAAATATTGG
>FLOH01001353.1_pt1 | contig 38651 bp, 19 predicted proteins | sample 756751 | NCBI WGS metagenome assembly FLOH01 (sample SAMEA4026879, study PRJEB14308) | marine metagenome | biome: coastal water; material: water | depth 74 m
ATATTCACAATCCCCGAAGCGGCGAACTACTGTACACCATTAGCGATCCCACGGCCGAGGCACTTAAGGCCACTTATGATCGGGCGGGAGAAGCCTTCAAGAAGATTAAGGCTTTGTCCGTGCGTCAACGGCTGGATGAGCTGCTCAAGATTAAGCACTACATCATCGAACACCGCGAAAGTCTGGTGGATCGCATTTGTGCCGAGACGGGCAAGTCGCGTTCCGATTGTTTGTTGACGGAGATTTTCTCTGTGTTGGACACCATTGATTATTACGACAAGTATGCGGTGAAGCAGTTGGCGGATCGAAAAGTGCCGACCCCGCTAGTCCTCTTTCCGAAGAAGTCTTATGTTTACTATGAGCCGTTGGGGACAGTGCTGATTATTTCGCCGTGGAACTACCCTTTCAATTTAACGCTCTGTCCCTTCATTGCCTCGTTCATCGCGGGAAACGCGACCGTCTATAAACCTTCCGAGTACACGCCCCTCCAAGGGCTGGTGGAAGACATGGTGGAGAAGTCCGGCTTCATTAAAGATGCCTTCCAAGTCGTCTACGGAGGCAAAGAAACGGGCGCGGCGTGTATCGATCAACGTCCAGCCAAGATATTGTTTACGGGCAGTTGTCGCGGGGGGAGTGCGGTCATGGCTAACGCGGCGCAGTACCTAATTCCTGTTGAGCTCGAATTGGGCGGCAAGGATCCGATGGTCGTGTTCGAGGATGTGGATATCGAGCGCACGGTCAACGGAGCCATCTGGGGCGGCATGACGAATGCGGGTCAAACGTGTACCTCGGTCGAACGCATTTTGGTGCAGGAGTCCCTGTACGCGGACTTCTTGAAGACCCTCCAAGAGAAGACCGAAAATTTATCCACCCCCAGCCGATGCACGAGCGAGGATCCTAGCGATTTGGACATCGGGTGCATGACGGCGGACTTTCAAGTAGAGAAAGTCATGGAGCAAATTGAAGACGCTCGCAACAAAGGTGCTGAAATTGTGACCGGCGGAAATCGTATTGCGGGGAAGAATGAAATCGAGCCGACCATCATTACCGGCATCACCAACGCCATGCTCATTGCCCGCGAAGAAACCTTTGGCCCCGTCGTGACCGTGCAGTCCTTTAAAACTGAAGCCGAAGCCATCGACATGGCCAACGACACGCCCTATGGTCTCAGCGCGAGCGTGTGGACTTCCGACCGGGATCGCGCCGAGCGTGTCGCGCGCGCCATCGACACGGGCAACGTCTCCATCAACAACGTGCTCGCGACCCAGGCCAACCCGGGGCTTCCCTTCGGCGGCACCAAGCAAAGTGGCTTTGGTCGGTATAAGGGAGCCGAAGGCCTGTATAGTTTCTCCAACACCAAGTCAGTGATCTTCGATAAGCAAGGCAACCACTTGGAATTGTACTGGTACCCGAGCAACAAAACGAAGTATGCCCTCTTCGGCGAATTGGTGGCGGGCATGGCGAAAAGCGGGTTAGCGGGCTTGCTCGGAATGATCGGGCCAGCCGGAAAATTAACCAAACTATCCAAGAAAGATCGTCTCTAAACAGGAGTAGGTATGAATAGACTTTTACTGATCAAAACAATGCAGAGTGTGGCGTTTACGCTTATGGTGCTCACGGGAGTCTTTCAATCGGCCCATGCCGCCGAGCAGTTTCAGCCGCCACAGGATATTTCATTTACTGCCGCCAGCGACAAATCAGTTGAGAAATATGTCTTGCTCCTCCCCAATGACTTCACGAATGAGACACCGCATTCGCTCATGATTGCCTTGCACGGACACGGCAGTGATCGCTGGCAATTCGCCACGGGCGATATTGGGCAAGCGCGCGCTGCACGCGACGTGGCACTGAAGTACAACATGATTTATGTGTCGCCCGATTATCGCGCCAGAACCTCTTGGATGGGCCCCAAGGCGGAGACGGATGTACTCCAGATCGTTGAAGAATTGAAAGTCACTTATCGCATCGACCGCATCATTTTGGTGGGGGGATCGATGGGAGCCAGTTCGAGTCTGAGCTTTGCGGCCATGCACCCCGAATTGATTCACGGGGTGATCGCTTTTAACGGCACGGCGAATCATCTGGAATACGAAAACTATCAAGACGCCATCCATGCGTCCTTTGGGGGGACTCAACAAGATATCCCTGAGGAGTACAAACGCCGAAGCGCGGAGTATTGGCCTGAACGTTTCACCATGCCGATGGCCATTACCACGGGCGGGAAAGACACGGCAGTGCCGCCCGAAAGCAGCACACGCCTCGCTAAAATAGTCGCCAAGCTCAATCCTACGCTACTGCATATCCATCGTCCCGAAACGGGTCATACCACCTCCTACGAAGATTCACTAACGGCCAGTGAGTACGTATGTAAACATGCCTTAGCCAAAAAATAATGTAGTTAACGTTCAAAATGAATAAGGATTCTTGTTGATGCCAAATGATTATACGCCCTCGCGCAGAGATTTTTTAGCCGCATCCATGCTAGGCACGGCAGGTGTATTTGTACACCCTCAGTTCGCTCTCGCGGCGGCGAAGGATGCCCCGCAAGGCGCGATGAACATTAGTTCTCGTCGCGAACTATTTGTCGAGAATACCCTCATCGAACAGCTATCGGGCGGCGCGCAACAACGCTTGCATCACCCCGTCCCGCAGGAAATATCGCTGCACCACGACGAGCCTTGGGAAGGCACGGGGAGCGGGTATCACAGTATTTTTAAGGACGGCGATCTCTATCGGATGTATTACAAAGCCTGGCACATCGAGGTCAGCGGCGGGAAAGTCAGCACCGACAGTCATCCGCTGTATTGTTGTTACGCCGAAAGTAAAGACGGTATCCATTGGGAAAAGCCCGAACTCGGTCTGCATGAATTTCAGGGCTCCAAGAAAAACAATATTGTCATCGCCAGCGAAAAGCTGGGATCGCTCAATGTGGATGCGGGCCACCCTTCAGTGTTTAAGGATGAGAATCCGAAGGCTACGGACGATGCGCGCTACAAAGCCTTTGTGCGCTCCAGCGAACCCAATGGATTGATTCCTTTTAAGTCACCCGACGGGATTCATTGGTCGCCCATGACCGATGCCCCTATCCTGCAAGGCCTCGGCGCATTCGATTCGCAAAATCTCGCGTTCTGGGATCCGAACATTGGGCAATATCGTGCGTATTGGCGCATTTTTACTGATAATATTCGAGCCATTCGTACCGCCACCTCGGATGATTTTGTGCATTGGGGGCCCCACACCGATTTGACCTACGAAGATTCGCCGAACGAGCACTTGTACACCAATCAAATCAAGCCCTATCACCGCGCGCCCCACATGCTACTCGGATTCCCTGCACGCTATGTGGATCGCGGTTGGGCGGAATCAACGAAGATGCTACCGGATCTGTCGGATCGCGAAGCGCGTGCGAAAGGTAGTGAACGTTACGGCACCGCGATCACCGAAACTCTTTTTATGGCAAGCCGTGACGGTCATCTTTTTAAACGCTGGAACGAAGCCTTTATGCATCCCGGTATTGAACGCACGGGCACGTGGCACTATGGACAGCAGTATGTGGGCTGGCATTTGGTCGAAACCCAATCGGCCTTGCCCGGCGCGCCCAACGACCTCTCGCTCTATAGTTTAGAAAGCTACTGGCACGGAAAAGGCAATGTCTTGCGTCGATTCACTTTGCGCTTGGACGGCTTTGTATCCGTGTATGCGCCGATGAGCGGAGGGGAATTGGTGACCAAGCCCATCGTGTTCAGCGGAAAATCGCTGCACCTTAATTTCGCCAGTTCGGCGGCAGGGCAAATCAAAGTAGAAGTGCAAACGCTGGACGGCAAGGCCATCGAAGGCTATGCGCTTGACGAGTGTCACGATATTTTTGGCGACACCGTGGATCGCCCGGTGTCGTGGAAAAACGGTGCCGACCTCAGCCAGCTCGCGGGGAAAGCCGTGCGACTGCGCTTTGCGTTAAACGATGCGCACCTATACGCGTATCAGTTTCAGGGATAAGCACAATGACCCTCAACACCCTAAGGTCAATCACCCTGATGCTGGTGCTGCCGTTTTCGTTCGTCGCTTGGGCGGAAGAGGGCAAGCCCTTGCCCAACACCGACGCGTTGACTCCGCAGGATGATTTTGCTGAAGCGATGGTATCGGGCATGCATCGTTATCTGGATGCCCGATTGATCGAACAACGCGCTACACGCACGAAGCAGTGGGGGGATCTATTTAAGGCACCCAATCGCACGGAGCGAATGGAAGAAAAACGGCAGCACCTTACAACGATTTTAGGTGCCGTCGATCCCCGCTTGCCCGTGGCCATGAACACCACGGCGACACCGGGTAAAGAAGGCCCCATCGCCGAAGGCAAGGGCTACAGCATTTACTCGGTGCGATGGCCTGTGTTTGAAGGTGTGCAAGGCGAGGGCCTGCTCATTGAACCCAAGGCGGCTCCCATCGGCTCGCTCGTGATGCTGCCCGATGCCGATCAAGCACCCGAAGATCTCGTAGGCTTAGGCAAAGACGCTCTTCGTCCTTATGCGTTGTCTCTGGCGGAAGCGGGATACCGAATCGTGATCCCGACCTTAATTGATCGTAACAACACTTGGTCGGGGCATTCCGAAGTCCGTATGACGGGGCAGCCTCATCGCGAGTTTGTTTATCGCGGTGCTTTCGAGCTGGGACGTCATATCATTGGCTACGAAGTGCAAAAAACGCGCTCCGCCATCGATTGGCTCACGCAACAATCGCCCGACGCCCCCGTGGGTGTCTTCGGCTATGGCGAAGGGGGACTGTTGGCCCTCTATACCGCCGCGCTCGATAGCCGCGTTCAGGCGACGGTGGTGTCCGGATATTTCGGGCCGCGCGAAGGCTTGTGGGAATCGCCGATTTACCGCAACGTCTGGTCATTGCTCAATGACTTTGGCGATGCCGAAGTTGCGACCCTAATTGCGCCACGCACCCTCATCGTAGAAACGGCGTCGCCACCTATGATCATGGCTAAGGGTTCAACGCCGGGAAAAATCGTCGCGCCTACCCGGGACGCGGTGGCACAGGAACTCGCTCGCGCACAACGGTATATCGAGGGCGTTTACGATGCTTCTTGGGCGATGCTTGATGATGCGCCCGATGCACACGCCGGGCAAAAAACTACAATGGCGCACTTGCACAAAGCACTGGGGCAATCGACAGCACTCAATGCGACCCCCGCGACCCCTACGATTTCACACGATGCCCCCGATGCCCAAGTGCGCATGAAACGTCAACTGGACGAATTGTTGGGCTGGACGGATTACTTAGCGGAGGAATCTCCGTTCACACGGAAAAAGTTTTGGGCGAAAGCCGACGCGACCTCTGTGGAGACCTGGGTGGGCAGCACAGGCGAGTACCGGGAATTTTTCCACAACGAAGTGATCGGGGCATTGCCCAACAGCACTATGCCCCTCAATCCCCGCACACGACAAGTCTATAAAACGGATGCCTACACGGGCTACGAAGTCATGTTGGATGTGTACCCCGAAGTGTTTGCCTACGGCATTCTTCTCGTGCCGCACGGCATCAAGCCCGGTGAGAAACGCCCTGTGGTGGTGTGCCAACACGGCCTCGAAGGTCGTCCGCAAGATGTTGCCGATCCCGCGATCAGCAATCCCACCTACGCACAATACGGCTGTCGCCTCGCCGAAGAAGGCTTCATCGTCTATGCCCCACAAAACCCGTACATCGGGAAAGACCATTTTCGCAGTCTGCAACGCAAGGCGAACCCGCTGAAGCTCTCGCTATTTTCCTTTATCGTCGCGCAACACGAGCGCACGCTGGAATGGCTGAGCGCGCTGCCTTATGTGGACTCCGAACGCATCGCTTTTTACGGCCTGAGTTATGGAGGCAAGACGGCAATGACCGTCCCCGCGATTTTGGAGCAGTATTGCCTCTCCATTTGTTCGGGCAATTTCAACGAGTGGGTGTGGAAAACCGTTTCGCGTCGGCATGGTCTCAGCTACATGCTCCACGGGGAATATGAAATGTTTGAATGGAATATGGGCAACACCTTGAACTACGCCGAGATGAGCTGGCTCATTTTCCCGCGTCCCTTGATGCTCGAGCGCGGTCATTCCGATGGTGTCGCGCCCGACGAATGGGTCGCCTATGAATACGCCCGCACCCGTAGGCACTATAATTTACTGGGGCTGGCCGACGAAACCACCATTGAATATTTTGATGGCCCGCATAAGATTCACGGCGAGGGCACCTTTACCTTTCTGCACGATAAGCTGAATTTCCCCGAGTGAGAACCGTATACTAGAGCATCTAAAAACCAAGAGTACAAGGAGAAAGCACTATGCGTTTCGTATGCATGATGATCCACGTAATTTTAATTACCGCCTGCGCAGGGTTCAGCGAAGGGGCTGTGGCACAAGATGCCGTCACGCCAGAATCCTTCCCCGGCGAAGTAACCTTGTTTCTGCCCGATGTTCTCCATGCTGTGCCGGGCATTGAAGCCAACGTCTATTTCGACAACATCGTATTGGTGCTGAATCCGGCCAACTACGTCTTTGATGTCACCTGCGAGAAAGGAACTCAACAGGCCGATCGCTGGACCTATACCCCCGTTGCCGACGAAGAGGGCGACTATGCCTTGAAGATAGAAGTGCGCAACATTCGCAACGAAATCATCGCGCGCGCTAGCAGCGTGCTCAAGGTACATAAAGCCGCGCCCCTTGCTGAGGGGTCGCATTCCATGCTCGTCATCGGGGACAGTCTTACCCACGCGGGCGTGTACACCCAACACCTTTTGGACTTGGGCAATCAGGAAGCCTATCCCAAAATTTCGTTGATCGGATCGCATGGAACAGGCGAGAACCTGCACGAAGGGTATGGCGGGTGGACAGCGAAACGCTTCGCCACTCATTACACCGGCCTGGCGCGCGAGGGCGATTACAAAGAACGCGGAAGCCCCTTTCTTTATGAGGTGGCCGAGGGAAAACAGGTGTTGGATTATAAACGCTATTGCGCCGATGTCAACGGCGGCACGTTTCCCGAATACGTCACCATTTTCCTTGGGTGCAACGACACTTTTTGGAGCACGGACGAAACAATTGAAGGCCTCATGGAGGATATGTTGATACACTTGGATCAGATCATCGCCATGATACACAAAGACGCCCCCGCGACCCGCATCGGCTTGATCCCTGCTGTGCCGGCTGCCGCGTCGCAGGATGCCTTTGGCGTCAATTACAAAAACGGGCAAACGCGCTGGCAATACAAACGCAATCAGCATACCTTGGTACAAACTATGTATGCGCGATACGGGGGCAAAGAAGCCGAGGGGATTTCTCTGATACCCGCCTTTACCAATATTGATTGCGCGCACAATTATCCTGAAAAAGAGGTCGCCGTCAATGCCCGAAACGAAGCGACCGTGATACGCCAAACGAACGGTGTGCACCCCAACGCGACGGGTTATCGACAAATAGGCGACAGCGTTTTTTGTTGGTTGCTTGCTCAATAACCGCAACTCCACGGAAAGGGAGAACTGTGATGCCCGAGGCAACAGACGATACTTTTTTTATGCTCAACGCGCTGTGGTTTAAGCCCGATGGTGGTGCCGAAAAGTACAAGGAATATTTGGCGGCGGCGGCACCCTTCGCGGCTCAATACGGCGGCGTAGCCAACGACCGCTATACTCCCGAGGAAAGTCTCATTGGCGACTTTGATGCCGACCTAGTTTTCTTCGTCGAGTGGCCCAGTCAGCAGGCTTTTAAGGAGTTTATTCAGGATCCCGGCTACAAAGCCATCAGTCATCTACGCGACGAAGCCATTCGCGATTCCTTACTGGTGCGATGCCGAAAACGATAGGCGAAGTTACACCCTAGCCTCATCCCAATAGCGCGCGGGGTCTTGTTGATAATACTGACTGAGCACCTCATACAACTCAGGGTGCTTCTCCTTGAGCTTGTTGGACTCTTCAAAAAATGATTCCGTGGCCACGGCGAAAAATTCCGCAGGGTTGGTCGCGCCGTAATCGTCCAGCACGGTTTTTCGATTGTGCTTGATGTCTTTGAGGAGCTGGGTGTAGTGCTCAGAAAACACTTCCTGCCACTGCGGGTAATGACTTGGGTGATCGAGAATGGGGACCCCTGCGGTACCTTTGTCCTCTTGATCCAGTTGATGGGCGAACTCGTGGATGACGACATTGTAGCCGTCGTGCTGATGCCGTAGGCCGCGCAGAATTTCATCCCACGATAAAATGACCACGCCGATGTCCCAGGATTCCCCCGCCCGAACCTGCGTCTCAAGACTGACAAGCCCATGTTCATCGACCATTTCTTGATCCGCAAAAAAAGCCGTCTCGTAGACGAGTATGGTGCTTAGTTTCGGATAGAGATCGCTGGACTGATGGAGCAACAGGACACAGGCCTGACACGCGATGACCACGCGAACCTCATCGTCGACTTCGAATCCACCGCAACCTTCAAAATGTTTCTCCGCCAGAAAAATTTGAGTGAGCCTCAGTAACTCTTCTTGCATCGAGGCCGGCAAGATCGCTACATACGGCAAGTGGCGATCAATGATCGCGCGCCACGCTTGAGGAAATGGCTCTGCCTCAATACGCTTCCGGCGTCTATTTCTAAACCAGTTAAACAGAAAAACCTTCCCTTCTAGTGCGCCTCAAGGCTCAAGTCATCGATGTAAACATTCACCGTGGTTTGAGCATCCGACACAAAGCCGTACCAGTCCAATCGCTTAAAATCAGGCGTTCCGAAGATGACGCCTTCGAAGCGTTTCAAATCGTTATTGGGAAGCGTCACGGCGATGGCATAGCTACCGTCGGCCTTTTTACCTAAGGCACATTCAATGCGCACCTTCACCCACGTATCGGCGGGAATGTCGCAGAGAGCCTTGCCGCCGACCACGAGTTTCCCGTCCCGAAACCACAGGCTAGGCCCTACTTTGTAGGGACTCCGGTTGTCGCGCCACTCATGATAGAACATCGCGCCGGGTTCCAAGCGAATGGAAAATTCCCCGACGATGTTTCCATAACGCAGGGCGGGAGTATAGGACAGATGTGGATTGAAGGATTTTTCCAAGCCCGGCGCGTCGGAAAATTTCAGACTTCTTTTTCCGGTCATTGACGCTGCGTCACTCACGCGAACACGCCCGGCGCCTTCCTCATGACTCTGCGCACCCGATGCGACACTCCCTACCGCCGTCTCCTCAAAACCATCCGCGATACGGCGGGGTTCAGGAACGGGGGGCGGCGTAAACGCGGGACGTTTCCGCGCCTTGGGCTTGGCGACCCAATCGGCGTTGCCATACAGCCCAGCTTTGCTAAAGTCGAAAGGCTTAAAGCCTACGGAAAGCGCTGCTGAGTCGGGTTTCAACTGAAAGTTACCTGTCTCACCACTGACAAATCCGGGATCGGCGATGAGCGAATGCGCGTCGTTGCCCCGCGCTTGCCATTCCTCGAAGCTGCCCCCCGAAAAGTCCATCTCCTGACCCGTGGTGTCCCAATAAATATTGTTGTCCATGACCCAGTTCCCATTTTTCCAGGTACTGCCGAGGGGTTTCCCGGTGTTGAAGTAAACGATGTTGTTCTCAAAGGTAAAGGAGTTATGTTCCTCCTCCCGCGAACGAATAATTTGTGGCCCGTGCGAATACGCCAGAATGTTGTTGCGCACGATATTGTCGCGCCCATAGTGCTGATGAAATCCTCCGGTCGTGGTGTTGTAGACCAGATTGTTTTCCATCACAATCCCCGTGCTGCCCTCGTCGGTGTACAAGCCCCAGCCGCCATACAATCGCGGATGCGAAATGACATCGTGAATCACATTGCCCTTTAACTCCGTACCCGGCGAGATGCCCAGGCAATAAATCCCGCCCATATCGTTCAACTGACCCTTCCCGATATGGTGAATGTGGTTGTCGTTGATCCGATTATGGTGTGCCGAGCTTGCCGCGTAGCCCCACGACCAGCCCACGGAAACGCCCGTATACCGGAAATCGGAAATCTCGTTGTGCGTGATGTCGTTGTGACTGCTGCGTCCGATCCACACCCCCACGGCCGAGCGAAAGATGCGCCCACCTTCGTGAATGAAGTTATTGTCCACGACGTTGTATTCGGTTGCCTCAGCCGGCGTCGCGGGACTGCCCCCTTCGCCCAAGCGCACGCCCCCTGCGCCGAGATCACCTATTTCGCAGTGACGTAACACGTTGTGCTGACTGCCTCGATGGAACCAGAATCCGTAGTTGCCCAAATGTGCAATGCTCAGATTTTCAAAGCGACACTGCCGCGCCCCCAGCGTTTCCACTGCTGCATGAACCTTATACGCCGACTGCGCATCGCTGTGCCCCTCCGGCGCAATGCCGTACTCCGTGTACTGAAAATTCAGGCCCTCAAAATGCAGGTACTCGACATAACTCCCGGTCTCCGGCTTCCCCGTGAGTTGCAACAACTGCTGCGCCACGGGCGCGACCACTTCGACCTTCCCCAGCGTCTCGTCGGCCATGGGAGAGTAATAGAGTTTGCCCGTTTTCTTGTTCAGATACCATTCGCCCGGCTGATCCAAGGCCTCAAATAAATACTCGATGAAATACCGCTGATCGGGTTGCCAGTTCCCATAAGTCCACCGCGCAGGCCCCGTGAATTCAATAATTTTTTTCTCGCGGTCAATCGACTTCATCCGCGTCAGCGAGGTCGCCCAGGAATGAAAAGTCACAAACACCGCATCGTCCAGACTCGCCCAGTCTTGAATGTCGCCTTCGTTGTATTCAAACTGCGTAGAACTTTTCACCGACTTCCCGGTCTTCGCATCCGTCACCATCACGGGCGCCGCCGTGCGGAAAAAATCGCTGTCGGGCGGAGAATCGCCCCACGGGTGTGCCGGGTTCGGTGTGCGGGCAGGTTGACGACGCTCGCCATTGCCCCACAAGCTACTGAAGGCCCACGATCCTTCGCGTACCGCAGGAATGTCCGCGACCCATAAGTCGCCTTCTTTCTTCCACCTCTCAACAACACGTCCACCGTGAATCACCGGCGCCTCGCCCTTCGCCGCACGATACACAATCGGATGCTCCGCCGTTCCCGAGTCCTGCGGCTCAAATACCATCGGCTCGGTGACGAAATAGTTGCCCCCATGAACAATCACGACGATTGATTCAGCTGGGTGCCCCTTCCTAAGCACATCGCGCGCGCCCGAGATCGTCGCCAAAGGCCCGTCCGTGCCCGCAGCATTCGGCTTCGCCAAGGTCCCCGACCAAGCATCATTCCCATCGGTCGCCACGTGTAATTGAAGTGCCTGTGCATTCACCGTAAAACACACCAACACCATGAGAAAAAATCGCGTCAACATCCGTTTCATCATCAAATCCTTTGCGTTAGTTTAGTGTTCAGGAACCTGCGCCCTCGCGAATGCAATACAGCCGCGCCTCGCTGCGAATGAGCAGTCGATCCCCGGCCATCGCGGGCGTGGCCATGCCCATGTCGTCTTCGGCGAGCGTGTTCGTGTGGAGCACTTCAAAAGTATCGCCCGCTTTGAGGACATAGGTCACCCCGTCCTCGTTGTAGCAAAAGACCATCCCGTTATACGCCCACGGCGAAGCCGTAAAGCCCGCGCCTTTGGGCAAACGCTCCTTCTCATAAATGGGCTCGCCCGTCTTCGGATTGAAGCAGGACACCTGACTGCGGTCATACAGCACATACAAGCGATCGTCGTACAGCAACGTCGACGGGTTGTACGGCGCGGCCATCGGCTGACACCACGCGATCCATTTGTTGGAGGTCTCACCCTCGGCCAAGGAAATGTCCCCCGTTGCGCCGGGACGCACTGCATAAATTGGCCGCGCATCGCGGTCGCCGACATAGCCCGAACTGAAATAGAGTAAACCGTCGTGCGCATACGGCGTCGCAATGGTGATCGTGGACATGCCCGCGAGCGACCACAACAGTTTGCCGTCCAGATCATAGGCGCGTACCTTGCCCGAACCCAGCGTCACGATTTCCGTGCGCGCACCGCTTTCCCAAATGTATGGCGTAGACCAATTGCTCTTTTCATCCCGTGGCACACGCCAGACTTCCGCGCCCGTCTTCGTGTCGAGTGCCTGCAGATAGGAATCTTCATCGTTGTCATTCACGAGATAGAGACGGTTTTTGTGCAAGGTCAGCGACGCCGCTGAACCCCATCCGTAACGCGTCTTGTGCGCCGCGACCGCGGTATCCCATTGAGGATTGCCTTCGTGATCAAAACAGAACACGCCAAGATTGCCGAAGAAAAAATAGACCCGCTCCGCATCCACCACAGGCGTTTCCGAAGCCAAACTATTTTTAATATGACTGGAACTCGTCGGCGTGCCCTCATGCACCTGACGCTCCCAAAGGATCTTCCCAGTTTCCAGATCCAGACAATAGACGATCCACTGATGCAGCGAGTCCGCAATGTCGGGACGTTCCCCGCCAAAATACAGCCCCTTCTTCGCCTCTTCCGTCACGCCCGAATTCACTACCGTCGTCACAAAGACTCGATTGCCCCACACAATTGGCGACGACCAGCCCCGCCCGGGAATGTCCAGTTTCCACTCCACATTCTTTGTCGCCGACCACTGCGCCGGCAAGTTGGTGTTCGTGGAGATGCCCCGCGCGTCCGCGCCGCGAAACTGTGGCCAATGCGCATCGTCCTGCGCCCAAGCACTGCCCCCGAAAATTCCCGCAAAAAGCACGATCGCAATAGCCCAAGCCCGATAGATAGAGGTATACATGATTGCTCCCTTAGAAACGAAATACGCTGAAAAACCCGAAAGAGTAGTGTGTCAGATACTAGCTTAGCAAGCACACACCAAGGTGTCAACGTTTCCGTTTCAAGAAGCGCGGCTGTGCTTACTTCCCAAGCCTCAAGGAGACCGGCCCTGTTTCGTGTCCGGGCAAGATATCGAAGGGACCCGCCCATTGGGCGTCGGGTAAATCACCAGATACGTGATGCCTCATATGAGGTCTGATACATACGTAATAGCTTCCTTCGGGAAGGTAATCCAAAAAGAACCCGCCATTGGAGTCACTCTTCACATTTTGCGCGAGGAGTTGACCTACAGTACGAGCAGAATCCGACATTTTTCCCGTCATATTTTCCCAAACACGGGCAGGGTACACATACAGGATTTCGCCCTCTAACGAATTGCCCGATTCATCCTGAATGACACCGTAGATGGAACCAGGCTCTCCAAGGCTAATATTTATTTTTCCTTGGCTACTACGCTTTCCGTTTTCAGACACGCTAATGGTGCTATAACCAGCCGTGTAACCAGCTTTAATACAATAGACTTCATTCTCACCGATGTCGCACTGATTCATCGAAGAGCCCTTTCCAATTTCTCCTGAGGGCGTAATGACGAATAGTGCTGCACTATCAGTGGAAAGTGGGCGTTCAGGATCGCTTTCCGTGTAGAGCGCAATATCCCTTTTGTTCACTTGGTATTCACGCTGTAGTGGCGCCTTGATTGTGAGACGGATTTCTTCTGTGTGAGGGAGCGCAATACTAAGCCCTTCACCTTGATAGGAGAAGTTAAACGTGCCGGGCCACAATCCTTCAAAACGACACAGCCCCTCCTCATTTGAGGTTACAGACATCAAAGTCGCCGAGGAAGAACGTTTGCTTTCCGGGTCATTATATTCTTCGTAAACACCTATTGTTCTGATTCCCATTGCATTCCCCCGTTCATCCATGCCAAGTAGGGTTGCTGTAAGTGTTGCGGGGGTCAACGAAACATCAATCGCTTGGGAGCTGAGTGATTCATCCACTTCGAAGAAACGTTGTTCAGGTTCATACCCTTTGATATACATCCAAATACCGTACTCACCAGCGATGAGTTTGGACAATACGAATCGATTATCAGCTTGTTTTTCAAGAAGATTTCCACCTATAGACGCTGTGCTTCCGCTAACTCTTTGATACTGGACGTGCTCGAGATTAATGGTATCTGGTACGACACCTTTGTCATTGTGAATGGTGAAATAAGCCTCTGCGTATGGAGGGAGTATAAAATCGTATTCAAGACTCTCATCGCGCAATAACTCAAAAGTCACTTTTTCTGATGTTGTAGTCAGTTTGTTGGCATAGAGGGTTACGATACCACCATCATGCGGTGCGCGATACCGTCCTTTTTCATCTGATTGTGATACGCCTGATGCACTCCCACTTTCAGTCGATTGGCGCATAATCGATACACCTTCTGTGGGTGTTCCATCCGCATTCAGGACGCGCCCATAAATAGCAGCATTCTCCTCCACTTCAATGGTCAGATAGGTCACTATCCCCGCCTCACGAATTCCATGGACAGGCTTGATATAATGTGTATCATCATCAAGACTTAATTCATAGGCTCCATAGCCCATATCCGCCCGGAAATTAAAAAAACCTTTCTCATCCGTTTGATTCCCACTTTCGCGACCATCAATGACCTCCCCCTTGAGTGTCAGATTTACATGTTTCAGGGCTTCGCCTGTTTCTTTGGAGAGTACAATGCCCTTAATCGTACTGGCACTATCCCATAGAGCTATTGTGGTATCCACGGGACGTGCTGCAGAGACCTCTACATAACGAGTATTCGATCTTGGTGAAAGGGCTGGCTTTTCTTCACCCGGAAAAATGACCTCAATCCGATACGAGTACCCCACGGGTAGCTGAAATTCACATACGCCCGCTTCATTGGCTACCCCCGTCACAGTGCCCTGAGGAGAGGGCGTGTAGACTACTATTTCTTCGGGCATATCCACATCTCGTTCCTGAAGTAGATTAAGTTTCGCCCCCATAGTTTCTCTTAAGCGACTTATGTCCTCTTTGCTAAACGTGTCGATGAGTTTAGGGATCACTTTTGCCCTAAAAAAGCGTATTTCCTCTTCTGTGAATCCATTGGTCGATAACAACTCTATGATTTGAGGGTTGATTGAAGCGGTTGTTGGGGTAGCCTTGACGGTTACGCCTGGAACAGGTGGGCCATTAACGTATGTATACTTGATACCATTTCCTTCAGTGGTATCTCTTTTTTGCATGTAGTACACTGCACGCACTGTGAGGGATCCTGTTTCATCAAAACCATCCTCCACTCCATCATCGTTTGTGTCCTCTAGGGTATTGAAATCATCTACTTGGGCGATTGGTGAATCGGGAACGATCCCGGATATGTCCTCTGTAGAAGAAAAAGAATCGGTCGGTTCGGTTACACGCGACTCATCTTCCAGCAACGCAGGCACCGTGATGGCCGCGACGCATAACAGGACTGCCGCAACGCCTCCCGTGATCCACCAAGAAGCCCCTCCGCCCAAGCCACCCAAAATCCCCGTAGCCGATGCGCTTCCGCCTGCGAGCCAGGGCGCACTTGCCAGGGGCAGTGCCGTGACGATGCTTCGCGCCTTTGCCTTCGAGTCATTCTCGCCTCGAACCTCGCGTAGGTCGGTGCAGAGTTGTTCGCCGATCAGTTCGCGTCCGTATTGAAGCCGTTTTTTGATGGCGGATTCGCGAATGCTCAGGCAGCGCGCGGCTTCGTCGATGGAATAGCCTTCCACATAAAACAGCAGCATGGCCTCGCGCGTTTTCAAGGGGAGTTTATGGATTGCCCCACGCACCCAATCGACCATCTCCCGCTTCGACACTTCGGAGAGGAGGTTGCTTTCACTTTGCCCAGGAGCCTGCACCGCCAACTGTTCATATCCTTCGCGTCGACGCGATTGTTTGCGCACCCAGCTTTTGCATTTGTTGCGGGCAATCTGGGCCACCCACGGCCCGAAACGACTCGCATCCCGCAAACGATTCAGGTGCATGTAGCCCTCAATAAAGGTGTCCTGAATCAGATCCTCGCGGGATTCCTGCTCGTATTCATAACTCCCGCACACACTGCGCACCAGCCCCAAATACCGCTCTACCAGCGTTTCATACTGGGATGTATCCCCCGACAATATCGCGTTGACAATTTGTGCATCAGACATCGTTTTCTCACCTTATACTATGTTTCGCCTCGTTGTGTTGACCTGTAGTCGCGTCAACAGCCCAAAAGGTGAGAAAGAAATTAGGCCAGGATCGATTTGATGACCCGACCGTGTACATCGGTCAAGCGCATGTCGCGCCCGCCGAAGCGGTAGGTGAGTTCTTCGTGATGGATGCCGAGTTGATGCAGCACGGTCGCGTGGATGTCGTGGATGTCGACTTTATCCTCCACCGCCGACATGCCCATCTCGTCCGTCGTGCCATAGGTGATGCCGCCTTTAATTCCGCCGCCCGCCATCCAAACCGTGTAGCCGCTGATGTGATGGTCGCGCCCATCGGTGCCGCCGGAGTGGGGGGTACGTCCCATCTCCCCCGCCCAGAGCACCAAGGTGTCGTCGAGCAGTCCACGCGCTTTCAAATCCTTGAGTAACGCGGCAACAGGCTGATCGGTGATCCGCGCGTTTTCTTCGTGCCGTTTCTTCAGGTCGCCGTGCTGATCCCACGGCGCGTTGTTGTTGTGAGTTAGCGGACAGGTGATCTCTACAAAGCGCACGCCGCTCTCCACCATGCGCCGTGCCCGAAGGCATTGCAAGGAATAAAAGCGGTCAAAGTCATCCTTGCGATCCACGCCATAGAGACTCAGCGTCGCTTCGCTCTCGCCACTTACGTCGCAGAGATCCGGCACCAGCGTTTGCATATGCGCGGCGGTTTCGTAATTGCGAATCGCCGATTCAATCGTCTCCGAGCCACCGCGTGACTTAGCCACCGCACCATCCTGCTCGCGTAAAAAGTCGAGCTTTGCGCGTTGTAATTCGGCGGAATCCGAGGGCACAATGTTGTCCACGGGTACGCCTTGCGCGCGCACGACGGCGGCCTCGTGCGTCGCGGGCAAATAGGAACTGGAAAAATTCTGATACCCGCCATTCGGCACCCAGTCGTTGTTCAAGAGCACATAGCCCGGCAACTGTTCGTTCTCCGTGCCGAGACCATAGGACACCCAAGCCCCGATACTCGGCCCGGCGCCAATACTGCGTCCGGTATGCAACAATAAATTCTGCGCCCCGTGCAGCGGCGTCTCGCCCACCACGGAACGAATCACGCACAACTCATCCGCCACCTCCGCCACATGCGGAAACAGATCACTCACCCACAAGCCCGATTCCCCGCGCTGCTTAAAGGCCCAGGGACTCTTCAGCCATACACGCCCCGGACTGATGCCCTGCGAACCCTTGTCGCCCGTCCATTGCACTTTTTTCCCGTGCCATTTATCCAGCTCCGTCTTCGGATCAAAGGTGTCGATATGCGACACCCCGCCGTCCATAAACAGGAAAATAACATGCTTCGCGCGCGGCGCGATGTGCGGAATCAAGGGCTGTGGCGCGGCCGACGCCCAGCGACTGGTCAGCCCATTGAAGGCCAGCATCCCGAAGCCCAGATTGCTGTACTTCAAAAAATCGCGTCGGCTCATGACGGGGGCTTCAAAGCCCGGACACAGTGGATTGACCGTTCGTCGTTTATTGGACATACATAAATTCCTTCAAGTTAAAGAGTGCGTGCGCCACATCCTGCCAGACCAGCGGACTCTTGAGTAAGTGATCGGTTTCCACCCCGCGCAACTGTGCCGACTGCTTCGCAAAACGCACAAAGCGCGCAGTGTCTTCCGCAGCGGGGGGATGCGAAAAGGCCGTTTTAAACATCGCTGCCACGCGTTCCTCGGGCGATGCCGCATCATCTGCCAACACCGCTTCGCTCCAGTGCTGTGCCATCGCCACGACAAAAGGATCATTCAACATCGCCAGTGCTTGATCGGGGACATTGGTCGTGTCGCGCGCGCCCGTCGTCAATTTAGGAATGGGCTGATTGAACAAGGCCAAAAACCTGGGCGGCTCCATCAGCGTCATTTTTTGATAAATGCTTCGGCGACCATTCCCATCGAGTGGCCCTGCGTACAGTCGTTTCGTCGAATCCTCCGAAACGCGATAGGGATTGATGGGCGGGCCATAAAGAGCCGTATCCAGTTGTCCTGATGCCGAAAGCACCGAGTCGCGAATGGCCTCCGCCTCCAGCCGACGCATCGGCATGTGATGCCACAAGCGATTTTCCGGATCCGCCGTCACGGCCTCGGCACGTGCCACGCTGTCCTGCCGCCACGTAGACGAGGTCACCAAAAATTGAATGAGCTTTTTCGTCGACCAGCCTTCCTCCATAAAGCGCTGTGCGATCCAATCGAGCAATTCGGGGTGAGAAGGCACTTCGCCCAGATGCCCAAAATCATCCACCGTGCGCACCAGCCCTGCCCCAAACAGGTGATGCCACACGCGGTTCACATAGACCCGAGGCACCAGCGGATTGTTCTCACTGGCAAAGTTCTGCGCCAACTCTAGGCGTCCGCTGGATTGGTCGTGGCTTCGCTCGCCGGAGGCCTCCAGAAAACTGATCGTGCCGCGCGGTACCGCGTCACCAAACTCGCTATACGATCCGCGTACCCCAATGCGCGCGTCACGTCCCTCATGCCAATCGTCCGCAGAGCCAACCACCCGGGCCGGCTGAAGGCGTTTTTCCGTTTCACGATACTGCGCGACCCCTTGCGCCAAGGCCGGGCTGGCCTCCAATGAATTGGGAAGCCATTTCGCCTGCAAGGCTTCATTGATCAAGCGCAGGTCTTCGCGGTCACAAGCCCCTGTACGCCATTGCTCCACCGCCGTCATCAATCGTCCAACCAAGCGTTCAGCCAAGGCTTCCTGCGTCGTAGGCGCGGCGGGATGTTCCAACAAGGCCTCAAAACGCGCCAAGTCATTTACAGGCCCATGACCTTTTTCATGTTCATAGGCACGCGTCACCCCAAACCAGGAACGCGGATCATGTTCAATCGCCTGCTTCAAGTGGCCGTATTCTGAGCGTGGGGGATAATAATTATTGAGCGATTTCGTCACCAATTCAAGGTACACCTGACGCGGTGTCATGTCCGGCCCGCCCGCAAGGGCTTCAAGATGTCCCCCGGTAAACGTGAGCCACCCCGGAGAAGGTTTATTGAGGAATCCCATACGTTCGCTATGAAAGGCATTGTCCACGATCAGCGATTGCGCCGCATAATCCCCCCCCGCGTACTCCAGCGATATTGTCGGGGGCGGGTCTTGGGAAAAGAGCGGACTGCGCACCGCGCCTGCAAGCCGTTTCGACCAAACATGCGACCATCGTCCAGCGGGCAACAACTGCGCCACTGCGCCATCCCCTTCGTCCGCAATCACCATAGCACCGTTTTGCACGAGACCATACTTCATGCCCAAGCCGTCCACTTGCCAGCCCGCCGGGATCTCCTCGCCCGTGAAATCAGCCAGCAAGCGTAAATTCTCATGAGCGTTTGCGGCGTTTCGCTTTTCCCGTTCAACGCGGAAATTCCCCGGTAACTTTCCCCAGGCTTCTTCGATGGAACTGCCTTCCGCCACCCACGCCATCACATAATCCCACACCTTCGGCAGCGTTTCAGGAAAGGGGAGTTCACTAGCGGGAGTCACTTTCTTTTTTTCGTCTTTTTCTTCTGGAGCCGCGTCAACGACAGGAGGTGTCGAGAGTAAGGTCACCAGCGGAGCCTGTGCCGTACTCCACAGCGTCCCCATTTCCTCACGAATACTTTGTTTAATCGCCCTCAGCTCTTCGATGACCGGCCCATTGGGATCGCCCGCCTCCGCACTGCGCACGCCCCAGCGCGAACTCATGAGGGTACCCGCCAAGCTGTAATAATCGCGCTGCGCCACCGCGTCCAGTTTGTGATCGTGACATTGTGCACATGCCACGGTCGTCGCAATAAAGGCCTTGCTCAAGGTGTCGATGGCATTGGAGACCGCTTCCTGCGTCACGCCCTCCGTCTGAGAGTTGTCCCCGTGTCGTCGCTCACCCAGCCGTAAGGCCATCGGTCCGATGATCGCTTCGTTCAAGCCGACACTCGGATCCACACGCGGCTCAATTAAATCCCCCGCCAGTTGTTCCATCACCAGTTGTTGATAGGAAACATCAGTGTTGTAGGCACGAATGAGATAGTCACGATACATCCAGGCATTCTTCGCGGGCGTATCCCACTCATAGCCGTGCGTATCGGAATAATGCACCACGTCCATCCAATGCCGCGCCCACCGTTCCCCAAAATGCGGACTATCCAACAGCGATTGCACCAGCGCATCATAGGCCTCCGCAGAGGGATCCGCCGCGAAACGCTCCACGGCCTCAGCCTTGGGCGGCAGCCCGGTCAGCGCAAAACTCAGCCGTCGAGCCAGCGTACGCGCCTCCGCTTCGCGCACAGGCGCCAGTCCCTCGGCCTCCAGCGCGGCCAGTATAAATTGATCCACTTCATTCCGAGGCCAAGACTCATGTTGAACCGACGGCGGTGGGGGGGAGGCAATGGGCTGAAGACTCCACCACGTGAGACGGTCGCGATAAATCGCGTCCCACTGTTCATCCACCTTGGCCACGATAGTCTCATTCGCCGCTTCCAGCCACTGTAGTCCAATGATGCGCTGCTCCACAAAGCCCGTCGAAGGTTCCAGCGAACCTGGCTTCTTCCCCGCAAAGGCTTCCGTCGTCAAGGTCCAGACCACTTCCTTGTCCCGATTGACCTCGAAGACCTGCACCCGATTCTGTCCCGCTTCCTTATAATGCCAATCCGAATTCGCGATGAGGGTGTTACCATTGTCAAAGCGATGAAACCCGCCAAAGATGATGACCGGGAATTCCGTGATGTCCGCCGTGTTCAACTCCCACACCACACTATGATCCGGCGCGACTTCAATCAGCCCATGCATCCAACTCATCAGCGTATTGCCGTTCATCAAACGCTCCGCCACCACAGGCAACTCCGGCACAGGATGACGCCACAATTCTTTCCCGGATTCGTCCACCTCAATGAAGACCTTCTCATGACGCAGTGCGAGCAGAAACGTTCCCGCAGGGGTACGGCGCAGTAAATTATAGCGGTTATGAATCGAGGCCTCCGGCGATGTCGGTACCAGGATACGCCTCACCTCGCGACGCCCTTGATCCGTGAGCTGCACCAATTCCATGCGCTCAGCATCCACCGTCATCACATCGCCATTGGGCAGCGGCACACACGTCTTCAACTCATTGGGCGCCGGCAAGCGATATTCCCACACCAGCGTTCCGTGGGGATCCAACTCGCGCACATAGCGGTGCGAGGAATACAGATAATTCCCCGAAGGCAACTGCCAGCCATCATAGACCATGTCATCCCAGTCCAAGGGCTTGGGATGTCCCTCGCCAAACGCCGTGACAAAATGCCCAAACGGCATTGCGCCATCGCGTTCGAAAACACTCAGCCCTTCCGCCGAAGCGATCAATACCTGACCATGTTCCAGCGACTCAGGCCTGAGCTCCTCCGCATCGCTCCCGAAAGAAACAGTAACAAGAACACACGCAATACCAAACAAACGAAGGGACGATTTTAAGTGTAATTTAGCCATCCTAGAAGTCTACACCACTTCTAGGGGTGTTTTAAATTGTCACGGCACTGGAAACAGCCTAGTTGGAATAACCCCCGCCCCTCGCCTATACTCTCATGAGGCAATGGTAGGCGACCCACTCCACGAGCGAAAGACCAGCATGAGCGACACACCCACATCCCCAAAAGTCAGCGTGATCCTCTCCAGCTACAACTATGCCCACTACATCGCCCGCGCCATCGACTCCGTCCTCAGCCAAAGCTACCAGGACTTCGAGCTGATTATCGTCGACGACGGCTCCGAAGACGAATCCGTCGCCATCATCAACGACACCATCGCCAAGGCCTCACAAGCGATCACCCTCCTCCAGCAAGAAAACCAAGGCCAAGCCAGCACCTGGAACGCCGCCCTGGAATGCGCACAAGGCGACTACATCTTCTTCCTCGACAGCGACGACTATTGGTATCCCGAAAAACTCGAATGCATGGTGTACTGCATGGAGCGCCACCCCGAAGCCGCGCTCTTCCAACACCCCCTCGACGGCGAAGACCGTCCCTCTACCCAAATCGGTCAAGGCGACATTTTCAACGCATGGCAGCAAGGCGGAGAAACCTTTAACATCGCCGCCCGTGGACCAGAGCTCGCCGTCTTCGTGCCCTCCACAGGCCTCAGCGCGCCCCGCGCCATCCTAGAAAAAATCTTCCCCATCCCCACCGCCCTCATCACCTGCCCCGACGCCTACCTCACCCGCACCGCGATCACCCACGGCCCCGTCATCGCCCACCCCCAAGCCCTGGGCCACTGGAACAACCACGCCCAAAACGCAGGCAAAGACACCCAATACGGCATGCACCAATTCTGGCTCCCCACCATCATGCCCCTCCTCAACACCTACTACACCACCCACAACCTCCCCTTCCAACTAGCCTACCGCCCCACCAACCTCCGCGACAGACTACGCTACACCCTGACCCAACACCCCACCCTATTCAAGCTACTACAACCACTCCATCGTCTACTCAGTCGGGCGAAATAATAACCCGCCGCCACGACAGGGTAGCCAATATATACCGTACGGCAGTAGCAGTCCAATATACCGTACGGCAGTACCCTTACGGCAGGAAATGCAACATGCAACGTGCAACACGACCTTTTTTTAAAAGGAGGCGACCTCTTGGGCGGCGACAGGCTTGTTGCAGCCCTCCCTATTTTACCCAAAAAATGCTGCCCACTATTTTGATCATTCATACACCTCTCCTCCCCCCTCAGTGATGATGCCCCCTATAGACCGATCACACCCGTTGCAAAACCCTGAACCACGAATCCACACCAATCAACACGAATGATGCAGGGCAGACTGACCCAGAAAGGGTCAAACAATAATAGCCGGGGGTTGTAACCCCCGGATCAGGCCCCCCATACCCAACCCCGAAGGGTGTTGAACCTACAAATACTTCGCCTCATACGCCACGCCCGCCAAAGGCTACCCCCCCCCAGTGTCATTGCGAACGAAGTGTGGCAATCTAGGACTCCACGCCTCACCCAAGCCCCCACCGCCCAAGGCCACAGAAACATCCCTCTCCTGTCATTCCCGAATGTGCTTGTCGGGAATCTCGTCAGCCAAGGATTCAAACGCCGAAAGGCCACATAAAACTACCTTCAACCAACAAACCCAAATATACCGTACGGCAGTACCCCTCGAATCCTACACCTACGACGAAAACGGCAACCGCCTCAGCTCCTACACCACCGCCCAAGGCACCCGCACCTACACCTACGACAACGATGACCGTCTCCTCGGCTGGGACGGCGACGACGCCGGCACCGATTACGACATCGCCTACGCCTACGACAAAGACGGCTACCTCACCACCAAAACCGAGGGTAGCGATGTCACCACCTACGACTACTCCAGTCGCGGCGAGTTACTGAAAGTGACCTTCCCCAATACCGATGTCATTGAGTATGTACACGGCCTCGGGGGCGAACGCCTCGCCAAAAAAGTCAATGGCACCATCACCGAAAAATACCTCTGGGCAGGCGTGAACCTCCTCGCCATCTACGACGCCAGCGATGTACTCATCACCCGCTTCGATGCGGGTAGCATGACCCACAACGGCACAAAATACTACCTCACCCGCGACCAAGTTGGATCACTCCGCGCCATCTATGATACAACTGGAACCCTACAAGGAAAAATTGAATACGACAGCTTCGGGAATGAGCTGAGCAACACCCTCACAAGCACCTTGGCGGATATACCAATTGGCTTCGCAGGAGGCTACTCGGATAGAGATACGGGATTGGTACGCTTCGGGTACAGAGACTACGATTCGAGTGTTGGACGTTGGACGGCAAAAGATCCGGTCTTCTTTGGTGGAGGGCAGGGGAACCTGTATGGGTATGTTAACAATAATCCGATTTCATTCTTAGATCCAACAGGATTAAGTCTTTACACATATATACATGGAGAAAACGGATATGATAATTCGTCTGGCAAGAAAGTAAATAATACCCAAGGGGAAGCAGGGGAAGCAGGGGAAGCAGGGGGGGCTATACCTTGCTGGTTACTAAAATTTCTCTATGACCACTTTGTTATATCAGGAGATTTTATGGCAGGTTATTTAGGCGCGTATCATGGGAGCTTATCTATAGATAAAAACGGGTTAAGTATGTTTAATGGAGTGGGTACAGGTGCAGGTATTGCGTGGGATGCGGCCGCTGGTCTTCAATTCGGTGAAACACTTGATGCCAGCATCAACCTATCTGCGTCTGCTGGTGCAGGTCCTGCTATAATTGGTACAGTGACAGCTAGTAATAGTGCCAGCCCTGAAACAGGGCAAGTTTATTCATCAAGTGCGTTTGTAGGAGTTGGTTTAGGAGCTGGAGGGGCTGCTACAGCAACTATTGGGGTAAACAAAACTATTATCGCGTTTCCTGAGATAGATTTTGACTGTGACTGCCCAGATGAGGAAGGTAAAAGTGATTGATGCTTTGCTATTTAGTCAAATATTGATTAGAAAAGGAAAATTTTTATGTTTGGAATAACTCTATTGTTATCGCTAATTTTATCTGTATGTTTAACTAGTATCTATATTGTAACAATTGCGAGATTGTTTAAGTTTATGAAAAATAATTTTTATAAAGAATGGCATTCGTTGGGTGAACCAAGTATATTTATGAATAATTCAATAGGGAATTTTTTCCGTCTATTTAATTATCTCCGGCTGAGGAAATATGAAAGAAATAATAGTAAAAATCTAAGTAAGTTATGCAAGAAGACTTGGGATTTAATGCTTCTTACTTTATTCACTACTTTTGTTACTATGATTCTCGGGGGAATGCTAATAATCCCCCCCATCGAAACATGGGAGTTTGTTCTTTTTGATTAAATTTGAAAAAGGGACAGCCACCTATTGATTCGCACTATTAACAGGTGACTTGGAGCAGTGGACTATGCGGAAAAGAATCGACTGCGAGTTCAGTCCAAGAGTAGCATGAAGATGTGTGAATTGAATCAGATTGAAACGGAATAACCAACTTTTTTAAGACCTGAAATTTCGCTACACCGCATGAATGTTGGCGCGTGAATCGACCACCGACCATAAGAAATAGGGGACAGTGGAGCTGGTGAATAAGCCCCGCCTATCGAAGCGGGTTAACACATTTGAAGCTGTAGGCATGTGTACTCTCTTGTTTTTCTGATACCGGCTTCGTTTTGTCGCCATCGTGTCCATGATCGGCATAATGGCGTTGTGAGGTGCCTGATGGCTTCGAGCAGTTCGTCTTTCGTGGGGGTTCCGTGCTTGCTGACCAGTTTCTTGAGGTTCATGACGGCGGCCGTGTGGAATCTAGAGATAGCAACCCATAAATTCACCGTATTCTCCCCTCAATCTACTCGATGAAACGACTCCAGAAAACCTGCGCCCCCCGCCCCATCACACATCAAAAAAATGAGTACACGTTAAAAGAAAATAAGCACCGCCCCTCAACGGCAACACCCACTCCCCAACCCCAAGGGGTTGAACTACACGACAATCTGTCCTCCCAAAATCTATCTGCCCTCCCCACGTTCAACACCTTTCAGGGTTGGGGTATTCTTTTAATTCACGATCCACGGGTTGCACCCGTGGCTATTCACGTTGAACCCATTCAGGGTTCTCCACGGTAAAACATATCCTGTAATCCTGTCGAAAAAATCGGCGAACATCTGCGTCATCTGCGGACAAAAAAGAAATGTTCGCCCCACACCAATCCACGAAAACTACGAATCCATACGCCTTTTCGTCCCATTCCGTCAACTAAACACCCATTGTTTCCCCTGCGACTCCAAGCCCCGAGTGCAACGGGCTTGCAGGGTTTATAGGGGGGTACTGCCGTACGGTATAGTGAACTGCACTGCCGTACAGCATAGTGGGGGACTAGGGGGATAGAACAAACATCCCCCCTTATGTCATTCCTGGCTTGACCAGGAATCTTTCGTACCCACGGCGCAAGGAGCGAGAGATTCCCCGTCGGAGCGTGGAATGACATGGGTGTGGAGCGGACGGTTTTTTTTACACAAAATGAACCAAAATGAACAGAAATCGACACAAAACGACACGTTTTTTACTCATTTAGGTTCATTTTGTGTAAAAAAAGACACCGAATTTACGCACGTCAATTGACACTTTCCCAATAAAAATGGGGCTTCCATCAAAATAAATAGGACTTCGTATGCGACAAAAATTAAAAAGGCGTGTTGCGCGTTGCTGTTGCAGGGGAGTGTTTCGGCTGAAACGAGTTTCGCCCCTACGAATGGCGAATGAGGACGAACTCGGCGATGCTGGCCATGGTGTCACGGTGAGGGCTTGCGGGGAGTTGTTCGAGTGCGTGTAGGCTGGAGTCGATGTAGCCCTGGCAGAGCGCGACGACTTTGTCTTGTGCGCCTGTACTGCGCATTTGGTCGGCGACCCAGTCGCAATCCTCTTTGGAGAGCGAGGTGCCCGTCAGAGACTCCAAGTGCGCACGGTCGGTATCGCTCATCGCTTCCTTCATGTAGATGAGGGGGAGCGTGGTTTTGCCTTCGGTGATATCGCCGCAGGACGGCTTGCCGAGCGTGGCTTCGTCTTCGGTCAGATCGATCACGTCGTCGATGAGCTGAAAGGCCGTGCCCATGCCCATGCCGTAGTCGTGCAAGGGCTGGCGGTACTGCGGGTCAATGAGAATCGTGGGTGTACAACAGGTGACCGCGAAAAGACTAGCCGTCTTTTTCTCGGACAATTGAATACAGTCTTCCGCGACCAATTCGCCCTGCTTGCGACCGAAGTTGATGAGTTCGCCTTCGGCCATTTGATGAATGGAATCCAGTGCGCTGGAAATCACGGCGCAGGAATCGTATTTAGTCAGGATGTCCAAGGAACGCGCGACAAGGTAGTCGCCGCCCAGTACAGCCGTATGGTTATCCCACAAACGGTTCAGGGAGGTTTCGCCGCGACGCAGATCCGCGCTGTCCACCACATCGTCGTGCGCAAGCGCGGCGAGATGCAAGAGTTCCATGCCCGCCGCCATCTCGGTGAAGTGATCCAAGTCTTCCGCGCCACACGCGCCGGCCGACAAGAAACACAGCGCAGGACGCATGAGTTTTCCACCCAAGCGCGGGGGCGTGGTCTCCGAGCCGTAGACGAGCTGAAAGGCATCCGTCCACTCCCGGTTCACACAGGCGCGCACGCGATCGAGCTGTGGCTCAATATGCGCATAGAGTGATTTTAGGGATAGCGTAGTAGACATAGCGGTATCATAGCACATTAATTCATATCGGGAAAAGCCGTGCGCCCCTCAAACTTCAAGCGGGGACACAAAAAAAGCCCGGACGATGAACTCAGTCATCGTCCGGGGCTAAGGGCTGTATAGCGTGTAGCGTACTATTGAGTGACGAATTCTTCAGGTGCTTCTGCTACTGGTGGCGCAGAAGAAGTCGCGGCTCCAGTTTTCAACAGAGGATCGTGCTTATCATTACGATAGATGGATGGAATACGGTATTCAGGCGGAATATCCGTGTAGATAGCCCCGTCATTGTACATCCATTTGAATCCACCGGCCATCAGCGTATCGGTCACGCGGTTGTAATCGGTATTGTGATTTTTCTTGACGGCTTGGAAGTTTTTCTTGATGCGCACCATCGCTTCTTTACAGAAGAGATCGGCCAACTCATTGGGCGTAGAATCATTCGGATTCGCCACCAGCTTCGCTTCGGCCATCGCCAAGGTTGTGGACATCGCGAAGAGGTCTACGCCGATATCACCGAAGTTCGCGAGAATTTCCTGCTCGTACTCAAGCTGCTCTTTATACTTGCCCATCGTCGTGAATAAACGGAAGGCCAATTTACGGCACGTCTTTTCGATGTAAGGCAGATACGCCTGATTCGTTGGGCTTAAGTGCTTGACGTTGTAGTTCTGCGACGAAGGAATGAACAGTGAAGGCACCCATTTAATGTAATACTTGGCCGCTTTCATGATCAAGGAAACTTTACTTTCCTTCTGGCCAGGACGCGGTTGTAAGATAGGCATCACCAGTTTAAAGTGCGTGTCCATCGCTTCGCGCCCCATGATGAGATACATCACCTGTGTGGAGCCTTCAAAGATGCGCCCAATGCGGGAGTCGCGTAACCAGCGTTCAGCCGGAACAGGACGATCACCGCGACCGTGCAAGGAGTCCGAAGTCTCAAAGCCACGTCCGCCGCGTACCTGAACGAAGTCGTCACAGATTTTGCTTGATGCCTCGGTACAGAATAACTTCGCGGCAGCCGCTTCCAATCGGATGTCAGCATTTCCTTTATCCGCCCAAGAAGCGGACAACCACACCATCGATTCCATGGCAAAGGTGGTCGCAGCAATGTTGGAAGCATATTTCGCGATGGCCTGGTGCTTGCCGATGGGAACGCCCCACTGCACGCGCTCATTAATCCAAGTTTCCAATTCCAAGAGGGCGACTTTCGCCCCGCCCGTCGCTGAAGCGGGAATACCCAAACGCCCCGTATTGAGGGTGGTGAGCGCAATTTTCAAGCCTTCACCTGGAGCACCGATCATGTTTTCCTTCGGTACTTTCACGTCGGTAAATTGGAGAAGACCATTGGAGATGGCGCGAATGCCCATGAAGTTACAGTGATGTAATACTTCATAGCCCGGCATGCCTTTCTCTACAATAAAGGTCGATATCTGCATACGCTCCTTGCCGCGTACAATTTTTCCGGGGATATTGGCCATCACGACGAGAATTCCAGCCGCCGGGCCATTGGTGATCCAAAGCTTCGTACCGTTGAGGATATAGTGTTCACCGTCCTCGGTCGCTACGGCCGTCATGCCCATTTTACCAGGGTCAGATCCCACATCGGGTTCGGTCAATGCGAAGGCCGAGATTTCTCCAGCGGCCATGCGCGGTAAGAATTTTTTCTTCTGCTCTTCTGTACCAAATAATTTCAGTGGCTGTGGCGCACCGATACTTTGGTGTGCGGACAGATAGGTCACAGTGGTCAGGCAGTAACTACCGAGGAATTGAAGGGCACGGCAATAATTCACTTTACTGAATCCCAAACCACCGTATTCTTTGGCGATTCCCATGCCAAATGCGCCAATTGCGGCGAAAGCATCTAAGGCTGCTTGCGGGTATTGGCCATTGCGATCAATTTCGGCGGGGTTGACGTGTTCCTCACAAACGACCTTGAGCTTAGCGATGTATTCATCCCCAATCGCTTGTTCTTCCTTTGATTGGATGGGGTAGGGATGCATGAGATCCCAGCGAAACTTGCCACGAAACATTTCAGCCGTAAAACTGGGGTATTGCCAGTCCGCTTCACGCGCTTCTTCGGCCAAATCCATGGCTTTTTGTTTTGCATCGTTATTCAGATCTTCGTTAGACATAGTCAATTCACCTTATGATTTTTTGCTGTACACTGCTTGGTGTCAGTAGATAGCACCTAGGTTACTGTAATATAATGAGTCGTGTTAAGTCCGCAAAAGACGAAGCATATCGATTTTTGCTCGAAAGTCGAACTGTTAGTATATATACTACCTCAAATAATCCTAAAAATCAAGTGGTTTGTAGTTTCAAATACCCATCGTTATTGCCCTAAGCCCTATGTTACAGTAGTCATAAGCGTATTAAAAGTCGATTTTCTAAGGAGTTAGTGTGAAAAAAGAAAAGCATAAAATTAAATGGAGTGAAGCCTGGGCCGAAGCAGGGGAGTTGATCTGGAATCACCGAAAACATCTTTTTATAGGCCTATTTTTGCTCTTAGTGAACCGTGCCGCAGCCTTCGTGTTGCCCTTTAGCGCCGGTGGTTTCGTCGCAGTCTTCAATGATATTGACCCGGCGGTGGGCGTAGATACTCCATTACTACACAAGATTATCTTCATCGTCGCCATCGCCACCATCGTGCAGTCCATCACCACCTTCACCCTTTCACGCATCCTGAGTGTCTCGGCACAGCGCGCCATCATGGAAATGCGCCAACGGGTACAGCAGCACATCACCCGTCTACCCACAAGCTATTTCGACTCCACGAAGTCCGGAGTGCTCATCTCCCGTATCATGACTGACCCTGAAGGTATCCGAAATCTCGTCGGTACCGGTATCACCCAACTCGTCGGTGGAATCGTGACCATTATCTTTGCCTTCGGCTTCTTGTTCTCCATTAACTGGAAGCTCACTCTCATCAACCTCATTGTTCTCGGATGTTTTGCGGGCATCATGTCCTACGCCTTCGCCAAAATACGCCCGCTCTTTCGGGTGCGTGGCGAAATCACCGCCAACGTTACTGGACGCTTAACCGAAAGCCTCGGTGGCGTGCGTGTGGTCAAGGCCTACACGGCGGAAAAGCGTGAAGACGAGATTTTCGCGAACAATACCCAGAAGCTCTTCGAGAATATCGCCTCCACTCTTACGGGAGTGTCAGCCATCACCGCCCTCTCCACCGTCGTGATCGGCATTCTCAGTATCGCCGTCATGATTGTCGGTGGAAACGCGATTTCTGATGGCACGATGGAACTCGATCAGCTGATGACCTACATCTTCCTCACGGGGATGATGGCGTCACCGCTCATTAACATGGCCAACATCGGTACGCAAATTGCCGAGGCCTTTGCGGGACTGGATCGCATTCGTGAGATTCGCTCGATGGCGACCGAGGGCGATAACGATGATTCGCTTGCCCCCCTCGACGGCATCAAAGGCGATATTACTTTCAACGACGTGACCTTTGAATACGAAGCCGATACCCCTGTGATCAACGGCGTATCATTCTCGGCGCCCGCCGGAAGCACGACGGCCCTCGTCGGCTCCAGTGGCTCAGGGAAATCCACGCTCATCGGCTTGGTCATGGCCTTCCATTACCCTAAAAGCGGCACGATTACCATTGATGGCCACGATCTCACCAGCATCAAGCTCGGTGATTACCGTAGCAAGCTCGGCGTGGTGATGCAGGACAATTTCCTCTTTGAAGGCACCATCGCGGAGAACATTCGCTACTCGCGTCCCGATGCCACCGACGAAGATATCGTCCGCGTCAGTGGGATTGCCCACTGCGACGAATTTATCGATGGCTTTGAGCATGGCTACGAGACCATCGTCGGCGAACGCGGCGTGAAACTATCGGGCGGACAGCGTCAACGCGTCGCGATTGCCCGCGCCATTCTCGCCGACCCTGCGATTCTCATTTTGGATGAAGCGACCGCCTCGCTCGACTCCGAGTCCGAGGCGAAGATTCAGGATGGACTCGAACGGCTTCGCGTGGGGCGCACGACTTTCGTGATTGCGCACCGACTCTCGACCATCCAGTCGGCTGATCAAATCATCGTACTCGAACATGGCCTCATCGAAGAATCGGGTACGCACCACGAACTCCTCGCGCACGACGGGCGCTATAAACAACTCTACGACAAACAATACAAGTTCGAGATGAACCGCTTCATCAATCCCGGCGAGGAAATTGAATCGAAGGAGTAGTCGGACGATTCACCGCAATCCATATGAAGGAAGTATCATGAAAACCTTATTCCACTCCATTACGCTTGTCTTTTGCCTCGGTCTGACCGTGTTACAGCCCGCAACCCACGCACTCGAAGCGGGGGCGGCGAAGGCGGATTTGGTGCCGCCGTTCCCGACGAAGATGGCGGGATATTTTGATCGGCACGATACGTTTACGGGCGTGGCGACGCCGCTTTATGCGCGGGCGTTGGTGTGTGCGAATGACGAGATGACGCTGGGTATGGTGGTGGTGGATTTATGTTTTGTCACGCGCGAACTCACGGATTTGGCGCGCGCGGAGATTGAAAAGCAGACGGGCATTCCTGGCGAGCATGTCGTTATTAGTGCGACGCACACGCATTCGGGGCCTTCGGGTTTTGCGGGCATGGAGTATTGGGGGAGCGAAGCGGATCCGCGACTCACGGAATTTCTGGTTACGCAAATTGCGCAGTCCGTGTCGCAGGCGCATGCCGCATTGGTGCCCGCGCAGATTGGCTTTGCGTATGGGCATTTGGACACGATGTCGCGCAATCGTCAGCAGAACAATACTACCGTCATCGATCCGCAAGTCGGCGTGCTCAAAGTGCAGCAAAAAGACTCGCGTGAGATGATTGCCGTGCTGGCTAATTTCACGGCGCATCCCGTTATTTTGGGTAGCGAAAATTTACTGCTGTCCTCCGAATTTCCGGGTCAGGCCTGTCGCACGGTGGAGGAGACCCTGGGCGGTGTCGCGATTCTTACCCAAGGCGCGTGTGGCGACATGACCATTGAGCGAAATGGCCCGCCCCACGACGAAGTCGCCCGCGTGGGTCGTGCGATTGGCGCGGAAATCATCAAGGTCTCGGAACTCATCCGCGTGGTGGATGACAATACCCTTTTCAGTCAAACTCAGAACGTGGATCTCGAGCCGCGTTCTGTTTCCTCTCCTGAAGATGCGCTCGTCAATATTGACGCGCGCACTCAAGCGCTTGCCGACGCGAAAACCGCCGGAAAACCCAAACGCATCCTGGACGATCTCCAGCGCGAAGTTTATGCGGCGAATACCACCTCGATGTTGGCTAAGATGGTTGTCGAAACTCCGTCCATCCTCGAACACGCCATCCACCCGCGCATCCAAGTCACGCGCATCGGTCCCCTGATCGCGGTCTCGATGCCTGGCGAAATGTTCGTCGAATACCAACTCGAAATGAAGCAGCGCATCACCCAGGACACGGGGCAACCCGCCATCGTCGTGGGTTATGCCAACGATTACATCGGCTACATCATCACGCCGCGCGCCCAAGAAACCGGGGGCTATGAAAAAGCCATCTCCCTCGTTTCCTACACCTCCGGGCGTACGCTCACCGAAGCCGCGATGAGCATTGTGCGTGAGTCGATGGCGAAATAAGTACCGTCGTAGTAGTAGCGAAAAATCGTTTCGGGCAAAACACTCCCCTGCAACAGCAACGCGCAACACGCCTTTTTAATTTTTGTCGCATACGAAGTCCTATTTATTTTGATGGAAGCCCCATTTTTATTGGGGAAGCATCAATGGCCGCGCGTAAATTCGGTGTCTTTTTTTACACAAAATGGACCTAAATTAGCAAAAACGTGTCGATTCGTGTCGATTTCTGTTCATTTTGGTTCATTTTGTGCACAAAAACTTCCTCATGTCATTCCACGCTCCGACGGGGAATCTTTCGCTCCTTGCGCCGTGGGTACGAAAGATTCCTGGTCAAGCCAGGAATGACATAAGAGGGGATGTACCCCCACCGCCGAAGGCCAAAACACCCCTCCACCTGTCATCCCCGCATGTGCTGAGCGGGGATCTCGTCAGCCCAAAGACTCTATCGCCGAAAGGCCAAACAGTCTACGTGCGCCTTCTCCCTATAAACCCTGCACGTCCGTTGCACTTGGGGCTTGGACTCGCTAGGGAAACAAAGGGTGTTTGGTTGACTGAATGGGGTGTTTTTGGGTGATTGTGCGCATATTTCGTAGATTTATTGATCCAGAAATTTGCATGGATGATCAAGGATAAGTGCTTTGAATTTACCGCATGATTCGGAAATGCTTGGGTTGGAGGGGAGTTTATTTTTCTAGTCGGGTGCAGGTTGCCCAAAAAATAGCATAATTGTTTTTTTTTGGTGAGAGCTGTATAGTATAAACCAATGCGCATTTTTACTCACATAGTCGCTACTCTGACCATCGCGTTATTAGTCGTGTCAACGGGTATCGGAGATTCCTGTTCGGTATTGTGCTATGAAGCCTTTAGCCAAGCCGAACATGAAAGGTATGATTGTGCTTGCATCTCGACTCATGCCTCAGCCAGAAGAGCCGCAAAGCATATTCCTACGCAACTCAAGAATCATAGTAGCGAAAATTGTGACCTCTGTGTCGAAATTCCTGTTTGCATTGAAGACGAGCGATTGCCCCTCGTCAAGACACCGGAAGTCAAGAATTTTCCCTTAAGTTTAGCGACTTACCTAGACAGCATTTACAGTCATTCCTCACTGACTACACCGTCAAAGGCCTCTATTTGGAGAACTTCCTGGCTCAACATGGGTTCTCTTCCTCTCCGTATTTAATCTCCCACACATTATCTTCTAATTCTGCTGTCGGTCGTCCCTTGTTTGGATTGATCGCAACTATGCTTGATTAAAGTAATAAGTGGAGCTGCTTCTATTATGTACTACACAAAAAGTATTACCATTTTTGGACTTTTATTGGTTATCTTGACAGGGTGTGATGACCCTGGAAAATCTAGTAATCCTGTCCTCGAATCAAAACCAATCAACGCGATTCATTCGGATGGCACCCCTAGTGAATCAAATTTTATACATGATGCTACCCTGCGTGATCCCGATCGTTTATGGTGTAAAGGGCATGGACGCTATGAGGATCGTTGTTTTGAGTGCCATCCTGAGATTGAAGATAAAGATCGCCTGTATTGTTCGGAACATTACCTTTACGAGGATGAGTGTTTTTTATGTCATCCTGAGTTAGAGAAAGTAAACGAAGGTGAGATTCCCGAGCCACAGGCTCGTAACGGACTCAGTAACTCCGGAGTCGTTGACTTTGTTTCGTTGGCTGCATTGAGTGATCTCCCCGCTGGTTTGTTCTGTAATGAGCATAGTGTTAATGAAGATGAATGTGGTATTTGTCACCCAGATTTTCTTGCGAAGAAAGTTGTGGGTGAAGGGATGAAGATCCGTTTTGCTTCTTCCGAGTCTGCGAGGAAGGCCGGCGTGCAAACTGGACAAGCGAAGCAGGCGGCGATCCGTATTGGCGAAACGGCCTTGGGACGCCTTTCTTTTAATATGAATAAATTGGCTGTGGTGTCGCCTTTTGCCGATGGCGTGATTCGCACTGTGTTTGTCGAATCAGGTCAATTTATTAAGAAAGGTCAATTGCTGGCGGAGGTAAATTCTCCAGCGGTTGCCGATGCTAAGAGTGCACTCATCAAGGCTTTGGTCGATGAAGAACGTGCACGTCTGGCATTAAAACGGGAAGAATATCTTCTTGAAAATGAGGTGTCGACGAAGCAGGATTTTGAAATCGCGCAGGCGGGTTACGCGACCAGTGTGAGTGAGGTAGAGCGAAGTCGTCATCAGTTGTTGAATCTTGGGCTTATGAAGGAGGAAGTAAAGCAGGTTGAGAAGACGCGATCGTCTTCGTCGATTTTGCCCTTGCGTGCGCCTTTCGATGGTTCAGTGGTTGAGCGTGAGGCCGTCTTGGGAATGGCGGTTGAAGTAGGCACGCCTCTATTTCAGGTGGCCGATCTGAGTACGATGTGGCTCGAGTTGTCGGTGCTTGAGGACCTTGCGGTACAGTTGCAGGCTGGCGCGGATGTGCTGGCCAAGTTCGATGCCTTTCCCAATGAGACGTTTAGCGGGAAACTCATCTGGGTTGCTTCTCATATCGATGAAGCCACCCGTACGGTGAACGCTCGGGTATTGCTCCCCAATCCAGATACTCGATTAAAGAGCGGTCTTTTTGGTAGTGCGGTGATCACTGAAACAAAAGCGCAGTCCTGTCTAACAGTGCCCTCCGAGGCCATTCAAACCATTGACGGCCAGTCGATTATCTTTGCGAAACTTGAGGATGATTTGTATGAAGCGAGAGTGGTGCAAACGGGGCTGGTTTCTGCTGGCCAAACTTCGATCACCCGAGGCATCGTTCAGAATGATGAGATCGCTTTATCCGAGAGCTACATTTTAAAATCAGAGCTATTAAAGGGAAAACTGGGTGCTGGATGTGTCCATGAGTAGCCCTGAGGCTCAGCAGCATTTAGGGGTATTGGAGGGAATTGTTGAGTTCAGCTTAAAAAACAAACTGCTCATGGTTGTGCTGTTCGCCATCGTCTGTGTAATCGGTGTATGGCGTCTGTTTCAATTACCGATTGATGCCTTTCCTGACACGACACCGATTCAAGTTCAAATCAACACGATAGCCCCATCGCTCAGTCCCGAGGAGGTGGAGCAGCAGATCACCTTAGCCATTGAATTGTCCATTTCAGGGTTGCCGGGGCTGGAAAATGTTCGCTCGATATCAAAATTTGGATTTTCTCAAGTTGTGGCCACATTTAGCGAGGATACCATCATTTATGATGCTCGTCAGTTTGTGATGGAGCGATTGAACAGCATCCAATTGCCCGATGATATTGAACGCCCACAACTGGGGCCTATTTCAACTGGATTGGGCGAGATTTTTCATTACATTGTACACTCGGATAATCCTGATCGTGACCTTACGGAGCTTCGGACCCTTCATGATTGGGTCATTAAGCCAGCACTTCTGACTGTGCCGGGAACCGCTGAGGTCAATAGTTGGGGGGGATTTGAAAAACAGTATCACGTTGTTGTTGATCCTGAGGCCCTTGTTAAATATCGTCTATCTTTCAGCGATGTTGAAAAGGCCTTGCAGACCAATAACCTGAATGTTGGTGGCGGTAAAATTACGCGGGCGGGCGAATCCTTGCTGGTGCATGGATTGGGGCGTGTCGAAACGATTCAGGACATTGAAGAAATTGTGATCGTGGCCCATCAGGGTACACCGGTGCGTATTTCCGATATCGCCACCGTGGTGGTGGATCACGAAATTCGCAGAGGCGCTGTAACGTTTCAAGGTAAGGGCGAGGCTGTGCTAGGCCTGGGCTTTATGCTTATGGGGGAAAACAGCCAGGAGGTCACCAAAAACCTTCGGGAAAAACTTGAGAGTATAAAACCTTCACTGCCTGACGATGTACAACTTGAAATTGTCTACGACCGCACGGAGTTGGTCGACAAAGTAATCGATACGGTTACACATAATTTATTGGCCGGAGCCATTCTCGTTGTTGTGGTCTTGTTTATTCTTCTTGGTAACCTCAGAGCTGGCTTACTGGTCGCGTTTACGATTCCGATGGCCATGTTGTTTGCTGTTTTAGGCATGTATGAATTTTCCATCGCGGCGACTTTGCTCAGCCTTGGTGCTATTGATTTTGGGATCATCGTGGATGGCTCTATTGTGATGACTGAGGCGAATCTTCGCCGGCTTCGCAACGCGCAGGCCGAGCACGGTCGGAAGCTAACGGTTTCTGAAAGGCTTGATGTGATCATTGCCTCCAGTCGTGAAGTTGCGCGCCCGATTATTTTTGGGATGGGGATCATTATTGTGGTTTTTCTACCCATCTTGACGCTAGAGGGCTTGGAGGGGAAAATGTTTCGCCCGATGGCGTTATCGTTTATTTTTGCTTTAGTAGGTGCCTTATTGATCGCGCTCTTTTTGTCTCCCATCGCTTCTTTTTTTGTGTTGCCCTGGAATGCACGACCAGAAAAGAAGGGGCTGGTTTATCTTTTAACTGTAATCTATGAACGCCTACTGAAAGGATTCGTGCGTGTGCGCTGGTTCATCCTTTCGGGTACCGCCGTGTTGCTTGTTCTCAGTGCAAGCCTGGCGATGCAGCTGGGGGGTGAGTTTATTCCGCGCTTAAGTGAGGGCGCCGTTGTCGCCAATGTGATTCGACTTGCGGGCGTTTCGGTGGAAAGCTCTACGCGCTATAACACCCGAATTGAGCAGATTTTGTTGGAGGGATTTCCGGATGAGATTAAGTCTGTTTGGAGTCGTATTGGAACAGCGGAAGTGGCCACGGATCCAATGGGAACTGAGTTAACGGATATCTTTTTCTCCCTTCATCCCCGCGACCAATGGCGTAAAGCTGGAAACCAGGCAGCACTTGTGTCTGCGGTTGAACAAACCCTTTCGGACTTACCAGGGATTAACATTGCTTACTCTCAGCCTATCGAATTGCGTATGAACGAGATGGTGTCGGGGATACGATCGGATGTCGCCATTAAAATATACGGAGACGATTTTGATGAACTTGTTCGTGTGTCTGACAGTATTCAGCAAGTGTTGGTTGATATTGAAGGAGCGAGCGATATCTCTGCGGATCAATTAACGGGTCAACCGACTCTTCAAGTCGATATTAAAGAGGATCAAATTGCGCGATATGGCATCCCTCGCGCGGATGTTTTGGACTTTGTCCGTGCGGTTGGGGGAATACAGGTGGGGGATATTTACGAAGGGCAACGTGTGTTTCCCTTGGTACTTCGCATGCCCGATGAGTATCGTGAGGATCCGAATCGCCTCGCCACGGGACTTATTCCCACCGAACGAGGGATGGAGCTTCAACTGCATCAATTGGCTGAATTGCGGGAGGTTGAAGCCCCCTCGACGATCAATCGCGAGTGGGGGCGACGTCTGATTCGTGTTCAGATCAATGTTCGGGATCGCGATGTGGCGACCTTCGTGGAAGAAGCACAACAGCGCATTGCTACCGAAGTGAGTCTTCCTGAAGGATACGTAATCGATTGGGGCGGGCAATTCGAAAACTTGCAGCGAGCCCATACACGACTTTCCATCATCGTTCCAATCACCCTCCTGCTTATTTTTGTCTTGCTCTACTTAAGTCTTGGAAAGTTACGCGATGTCCTCATTATATTTACGGGTATCCCATTTGCTTTCATTGGCGGTGTTGTGGCGCTTTGGTGGAGAGGAATTCCATTTAGCGTAAGTGCGGCTATCGGCTTCATTGCCCTATGCGGAATCGCTGTGTTAAATGGGCAGGTACTGGTGTCGGCCATTCGTATGTTTCAGGCCGAAGGGCTTGAGATGTACGAAGCCGTCATAGAGGCAGGAAAGCAACGCCTAAGACCGGTACTCGCGACTGGAATAACCGATGCGGTTGGCTTTCTGCCGATGGCATTGTCCACAGGGATCGGTGCCG
>FLOH01001354.1_pt1 | contig 38637 bp, 36 predicted proteins | sample 756751 | NCBI WGS metagenome assembly FLOH01 (sample SAMEA4026879, study PRJEB14308) | marine metagenome | biome: coastal water; material: water | depth 74 m
AACCTGCCATTTCGATTTCGAGATACTCCCAATCCGGCGTCAGATAGGCGAATGTTGACTGTGTCTCTCCGATGCCTGCGGCCTCTATGAACCGCACTGTTCCATCGTAGCAGTAGAGCTTTAGATCGCTCATTTGTAACGTGTTCAGCAATGGCTCGGCGATAAGTGTCGGCAGTAGGTCGATGTAACTCCACTCGAACCGCCAGATTGCATGGACGCGACCAAGCCATTTATCGATGCGCTGTTTCGCCGTTTTGCGTGCGGCCTCGTCGCCCGCTTTGACAATGCAGTTCATCGCGCTGCCGTGGGTGCATTTCAAGATGACGTCTTGCGACCAGATCGCCTTTGGCAGGTCCGCGAAACTACCAACTTGGGCCAATATGGGCACGCACAATCTGTCGGCCTGTCCTGCCCCAAGGACGTCGTCGATAAATCCGCGCGCAGCGACTTTGTCGGACACGGTTACGAACCGCGGATCGTGATCGAACAGCTTCCGTGTCAAAATCCGCTCGTTATGCGAGCGGGGCGCTGTGAGGTCCGCATCGTATCCGAGTTTTCTTTTGAACTGCGCAAGCGCCTTTGGGTGTCCCCGCGCAGCGTCACGATGATAGCGGGCCCACGCCACCTTTCGCGCAAGCTGCCAGCGAAGTTTAGATGGGATTAAGCCAAGCATAGATGGTGTCTACAGGCCGAACGAAGATTTGCAAGCTGTCGCACAAGGGTCGTGCGGCCGGAACATGGCGATATGGTTGTGCTGATGAAAGATCTACCCGTGAAGGGCGCAGGGTTCACCGCCGTCCGAGGAATTTCACTGGTGCCGGAGAACGCGGGGCATATCGAGGGTAAGGTTGAGGGGCAGCGGATTGTTATTTTGACGGAGTTTGTGAAGCGGAAGTGAGGGGGACTAATCTCTGCCGGATTTTTCTGAGAGGGTGTCGGAGTCTGCATCGGTCTTGTGGATTCGTGGGTGGCCATGATCCAAGAAGTCCTCTGGAATGAATGGATTTTCAGGTTCACTTGTTCCAGTCGGCCTGAACTTGTACCGCAGGGAGAAAGCCAAAATAATAAAAAGAGAAAACAACAGCATGCTGATTGAGAACAGCACAAGCGCAACTTCTAAGAGATTGCTTGGGTCACTTAAGACGGGCCAAGCGACAGACGAAATTACAGCAACCGGATAAGTCAATCCTGCGAACGAAAATACCACAAAGAAAAGACCGAATACGGGAGCAACAGTTTTGTGCCCTGTATCAGATTTAAGTCCGAAGTACTTAGGTAAGATGGCCGAAACCCAGAGATTTTGGGCGGAATAGTTTAACAAGGCCAGTTCGAAACTGTAGACACCAAGTCGTTCACCGAGCGTCGCTATATAGCGATCAATCATGATTTGATCGATTAAACCAATAATGAGCCCAAATAGCGACATTGCTATCACGACACAAAGGGCAGCCGCTCCAGCTTGAGGCAACGAGATAGAAACCTCTGCTATCGAAGTCGTGCCTTGGATGTTATCATAAAAGGCAAGCAACGTCGTCACAACAATGAGCGAAGAGGTTGCTTTCGCAACCCTCGCGTGAAGGGCATTCCTTTGAGTTGCGATTCCGGAAAGAAACTCCTCGGTGTAGAAGCGGGGGCCAATCTCCGATGAAGCATAGTTTTCTAAAGTTAGTGTTGCGCGCTCCAACATACCCAGCTTATAAAATGGGCCCTTTTTGTCCTCTTTTTTTTCGAGAATCACCTCACAAACTTCTTATGCTTCATCCGTTTCGGCTCCATCGCGTCAGAACCCAAGCGGCGCTTTTTGTCCTGTTCGTAGTCTTCAAAGTTGCCGTTGAAGAATTCCACATGGCCTTCGCCTTCGAAAGCCAAGATGTGTGTGCAAATCCGGTCGAGGAAGAAACGGTCGTGGGAGATGACAACGGCGCAGCCTGCAAAGTCGACGAGGGCGTCTTCGAGCGCGCGCAGGGTTTCGACGTCGAGGTCGTTGGTTGGTTCGTCAAGCAGCAGCACGTTGCCGCCGGATTTCAGCAGTTTCGCCATGTGCACGCGGTTTCGTTCGCCGCCTGACAGGATGCCGAGTTTCTTTTGCTGATCGCCGCCCTTGAAGTTGAACGCCGAGCAGTAGGCGCGCGAGTTCATTTGCGCGTCACCCAGTTGGATGATTTCGCCGCCCGAGGAGATTTCTTCCCAGACGGTTGCGTTTGCGTCCAGATCATCACGGGACTGATCGACGTAGGACAGTTGCACCGTATCGCCCAGTTCGATCGTGCCGGAGTCCGGCTCGGACTGGCCTGTCAGCATGGAAAACAGCGTTGATTTACCAGCGCCGTTGGGGCCGATTACGCCGACGATCCCGCCGGGGGGCAGATCAAACGAAAGGTTTTCGATCAACAGCTTGTCGCCCATGTGTTTGGAGATGCCATTCACCTCGATCACCTTGTTGCCAAGGCGTTGACCGTTGGGAATGATGATCTGGGCACGGCCCATTTTTTCACGCTCGGACTGGTTGGCAAGGTCGTTATAGGCCGTGATCCGCGCCTTGGATTTTGCCTGACGGGCCTTGGCGCCTTGGCGCATCCATTCAAGTTCGCGTTCCAGCGTTTTCTGCTTGGATTTGTCCTCTTTCGCCTCTTTGCCCAGACGCTTTGCCTTGGCCTCAAGCCATGAGGAATAGTTGCCTTCGTGCGGGATGCCCGACCCACGATCAAGTTCTAGAATCCAGCTTGTGATCGCGTCTAGGAAATAACGATCGTGCGTAACGATCAGAATTGTGCCTTTGTAATCAATGAGGTGCTGTTGCAGCCATGCGATTGTTTCCGCGTCGAGGTGGTTGGTCGGTTCGTCAAGCAACAGCATGTCAGGCGCATCAAGCAGCAGTTTGCACAGGGCGACACGACGTTTTTCACCGCCCGAAAGCGTGGTGACATCTGCATCATCAGCGGGGCAGCGTAGGGCCTCCATGCTGACGTCAATTTGTGCGTCCAGATCCCAAAGGTTCTGCGCGTCGATCTCGTCTTGCAATTGCGCCATTTCATCGGCGGTTTCGTCGGAATAGTTCATCGCCAATTCGTTATAACGGTCCAGAATAGCCTTTTTCGCGGCCACACCCAGCATGACGTTTTCGCGCACGCTCAGCGTGGCATCCAGCTCCGGTTCTTGCGGCAGATAGCCGACGGTCGCGCCTTCGGCGGCCCAAGCTTCGCCCTGAAATTCCTTGTCCTGACCGGCCATGATCCGCATCAACGTGGATTTACCTGTGCCGTTCACACCGACCACGCCGATTTTAACGCCGGGCAGAAAGTTAAGGCGGACGTTCTCAAACACCTTCTTGCCGCCGGGGTAGGTCTTGGACACGCCGTCCATGAAATAGACGTATTGATAGCTGGCCATGGTTTGGTCCTCTCGTGCGTTCGGTTTGGGCCTAGATAGCTGGGCAATGAGGCAGGGGCAATCGGGGGTTTGACACTGGCCCTTGCAAATGTCGAAATGGATCAACGCATATGAGGAGAGTCGCATGACTTACGTTGCCGCCGCTAATCGCTACGAAAAGATGACCTACCGCCGTTGCGGTAAATCGGGGGTGAAACTGCCTGCGGTCTCGCTGGGGCTGTGGCACAATTTCGGCCATGACACACCGCATGAAACCAAGCAGGCCATTTGCCGTGCCGCGTTCGATCACGGGATTACGCATTTTGATTTGGCAAACAATTATGGCCCGCCCGCTGGATCGGCTGAACATGCGTTTGGGTCGATCATGGCCGAAGATTTCAAGCCCTACCGCGACGAGATGATCATCAGTTCGAAGGCGGGTTACGAAATGTGGAACGGTCCTTACGGGGAGTGGGGCAGCCGCAAGTATCTGGTGGCGTCCTGTGATCAGTCGTTGAAACGGATGGGGCTGGACTACGTCGATATCTTCTATTCGCACCGTTTTGATCCTGACACACCATTGGAAGAAACCATGGGCGCGCTGGATTATATCGTGCGTTCGGGGCGCGCGCTCTATGCTGGGATTTCGTCCTATAATGCGCAGCGCACCCGCGAGGCGGCGGCGATCCTGCGCGATCTTGGCACGCCCTGCCTGATCCATCAGCCGTCTTATAATATGCTGAATCGCTGGGTGGAACGGGACGGGCTGAAGGAAACGCTCACGGAACTGGGTATTGGATCAATTGCCTTCACGCCGTTGGCCCAAGGGATGCTGACCAACAAGTATCTTAAAGGTGTGCCCGCTGACAGTCGCGCCGCCCAGCACAAATCGCTAGATCAGGGGCTTCTGTCCGAGCGCGCGATCGGCAACATCCGCAAGCTCAACGAGATCGCAGAAGCGCGCGGCCAGACCCTTGCTCAGATGGCGATTGCATGGGTGCTGCGTGAAGGTGGTATTACGACCGCGCTGATCGGTGCAAGCCGACCTGAACAAGTGATAGATTGTGTGGGCGCGGTCGCGAACCTTGAATTTAGTGCGCAAGAACTGGCGCTGATTGACGAATATGCCGATGAAGAAAAGGTCAACCTTTGGGCCAAGTCCTCGGACAAGGGTAGCTAGGCGCCAGGATGATATCCGAACTTTGCATCAGTGATCTGGACGGTCATGTGACAGGTGTCTTGGCTCATGCGGGCCATATCGAGGCGCCCAATTGGCACCGCGATGGTTATTTGGTCGTCAATGGCGGCGGGCGGTTGTTTCGCGTTGATCTGGACGCACCCGAACTGGTTCTGATTGACACCGGTGCTGCGACCGATTGCAATAATGACCACGGGATTTCGCCTTGCGGGACGCGGCTGGTTGTTTCGGATCAGGCGCAAACAGAAGGGTCGTGCATCTACACGTTGCCGGTGACGGGTGGCGCGCCTGTTCGCGTGACGCAAAATGTACCGTCCTACTGGCATGGCTGGTCGCCCGATGGCACAACACTTGCCTATGTGGGCAGGCGTGATGCGGGGCCGTTCCGGCTTTATGTGATCGGTGTCGGGGGCGGCGCGGAGTCCTGCCTGACCGATGCCTTTGATCATGTGGACGGGCCGGATTACACGCCGGACGGGCAGTGGATTTGGTTCAACGGGGAACGCGATGGCGCGGTCGATCTGTGGCGTATTCCGGCCAAAGGTGGCGCGCCCGAGCGCATGACGGATGACACGGCGGCGAACTGGTTTCCCCATCCTTCGCCTTGCGGTGAACATGTGGTTTATCTGGCCTACCCGGAAGGGACAAAGGGGCATCCGGCGGGTCTGGACGTGGCGTTGCGGGTCATGCCAGCGGCTGGTGGTGCGTCAAGCAAATTGATCGAACTGCGCGGCGGGCAGGGCAGTATAAACGTACCAAGTTGGGCACCGGACGGTCGCGCCTTTGCCTTTGTGCGCTATGTATCCTAAGACGCGGTTAACCATGCAAGGGGCCTTTGGTGTCTGACTTTCCTTATGCGCGTGCCGGTCAGGTCATTGGCCTGCTGGGAGGGTCGTTTGATCCTGCCCATAGCGGGCATGTGCATATCACCAAAGCAGCCCTGCAACGTTTTGGGTTGGACCGTGTCTGGTGGTTGGTTAGCCCGGCAAATCCGCTCAAAAAGCAGGGTCCTGCGCCGCTGCATGACCGCTTGCAAGCGGCCCGCGCGATGATGCAGCACCCGCGCGTCACCGTCACAGGGATCGAAGACCGGCTTGGTACGCGCTATACGGCGCAGACGATCGCGGCCTTGCGCGCACGATATGTGGGCGTGCGGTTTGTCTGGCTGATGGGCGCGGATAATCTTGCGCAATTCCATCGCTGGCAGGACTGGGAGGACATTATGGCGCAGGTTCCAGTGGGTGTTATCGCCCGTCCCGGTGATCGGATTTCGGCGCGGATGTCCAAGGCTGCGCGCATCTATCGTGGCGCGCGATTGCAGGGGCGTGCGTCCGAATTGTTGGGGCGTTCTGACGCGCCCAAATGGTGTTTTGTAAACTTGCCGATGACGGCGGCGTCGTCCAGTGCGATCCGTGCACGCGGGGAATGGACGGGAAATGGTAATGGGGCGTGACAAGATGAAATCCCTGTCTCGGCGCGCGTTTTTGGGTGGGGCAATGTCGGCCGTTGCTGGTGTGGCAATGGCGGATGCGCCGCTGAGGTCATTGCGCCCCGTCGCGCGCGACAATGCCGCGATCAGGGCCGCAAGCAATATCCCCCCGCTGGCCCGCGCGTCTGCCGCAGAAATGATTGCCGAGGCCAACCTTGGCGGAACTGTCGGCTTTGTCATGGCCGATGCCCGCACGGGCGCAATTCTTGAGGACACCGACGGCGATTTACCGCTGCCGCCAGCAAGCGTGGTCAAGGCTATAACGACGCTTTATGCGCTGGATCGGTTGTCATCACAACATGCGTTCGAAACGCGCATTATTGCTGATGGGCCGATTTCAGGCGGTATTTTAGATGGCAATTTGATACTGGTTGGTGGAGGCGATCCGACGTTGTCCACCGATCATCTGGCCGAGATAGCCGCCAAGCTGAAAGAAACTGGCCTGCGCGAAGTGCGTGGCAGCTTTCAGGTTTGGGGCGGTGCATTGCCCTATGTGAACGAAATTGAGCCCGATCAGCTGGATCATCTTGGCTATAATCCGGCCCTGTCCGGCCTGAACCTGAATTTCAACCGAGTGCATTTTGAATGGGCGCGATCAGGCAGCGATTACCGCGTGACGATGGATGCGCGCAGTGAATTGTATCGCCCCGACGTCAGCATGTCGCGGATGCGTGTGGAGCGCCGTGACGCACCGACCTATGTCTATGTCGATGGCGGCAGCTTTGACGATTGGAGCGTTGCGCGACCGGCTTTGGGCACTGGCGGCGCGCGCTGGCTGCCGGTGCGCAAACCTGCACTTTATGCGGGCGATGTGTTCGCCACCATGGCGCGGTCGCAAGGAATCGTGCTGTCAGCAGCCGAAGAAATTACGGACCTGCCTGACGGAGAGGTTTTGGTCAGCCACAATTCCGCCGAGCTGCGCGATATCCTGCAAGATATGCTGAAGTATTCAACGAACCTGACAGCCGAGGTTGCGGGACTGTCTGCCACACAGGCGGGCAGTACTGGGCTGACGACGCATGCTGCATCCGCCCGCGCAATGGAAAACTGGCTGGCCGCCAGCCACGGCGTGCGGGCCGAGTTCGCGGACCATTCTGGGCTTAGCGATGCCTCGCGGATCAGTGCGATGAAAATGGTGCAAGTGTTGGTGTCAGCAGGGGTAGGCGGGCCGTTGCACCCGATCCTCAAGGACATTCCGATCGTTGATGAAGACCGCAACGCCTTGCCTGACTACCCCGCCACAGTTGTGGCAAAAACCGGCACGCTCAACTTTGTCAGCTGCCTTGCGGGATATGTGCGCACGGCGGGCGGGGTCGATCTGGCCTTTGCGATCTTTGCCGCCAACCTTGACCAGCGCGAGGCCGCAAAAACGCGCGGCGACGAGGTGCCAGAGGGATCACGCGCATGGAACGGACGCGCCAAGCGATTGCAACAGCGGCTGCTGCAACGCTGGGGGCTGGTCTACGCAGGCTAAAGCGTCATGTGACGTGCGCGCGACCCACGTTCGATTGCGGCGGCGTGCAGGCGATCGATGTTCAGCTCGTAGCGGATTTCTTCCAGCATACGGCCTTCGGGTTCGGCGATTTCACCGTCAGCAGCAGCGACATCACAGGCCAGGGCGTAAGCGGTTTCGTTCAGACGGTCCGGCAGGGCTGCACGGATCAGGCCAAATAGCGCATCAAGCCCGTCTTCCTGTTCGAACAGGTCGAACACTGTTTGTGCGATCCGCGAGGTGTTGTTGGCGTCATAATCTGCAAAAACCGGCAGGTTATTAATGATGTTGGTAATCTTGACCAATTCCGACGTGCGGATGTTTTCATCCGATGCGGATACCGCGATCATCAGGGCGGCTAGCGCGTCTTGCGGGGTCATGGCGGCCGTGATTGTCATGGTGGTGCTCCTTTGGTTACCCCTGACATTTATTGACCCTTCCGCCATGTCGCAATAGGGAGTGCGCTATGTCGCACCATGGCGGGCGACCCTTTGAGAGTGAGTTTAAAAATGTCCGATCTGCGCGACGCTGGAATGAAGTCCAAGGCATGGCCCTTTGAAGAAGCGCGCAAGCTCCTCAAACGTTATGAAAAGGCGCCGCCGGAAAAAGGCTATGTGCTGTTTGAAACGGGCTATGGCCCGTCGGGACTGCCCCATATCGGCACCTTTGGCGAAGTGAGCCGCACAACGATGGTGCGCCGCGCTTTCGAGATTATTTCCGATACTCCAACGCGTCTGATTTGTTTTTCTGACGATGTGGACGGAATGCGCAAGGTGCCGGGCAATGTGCCCAACCCTGAGAATTTGAAGCAGTATTTGCAATTGCCCCTGACCAAAGTGCCCGATCCCTTTGGTGAGTTTGAGAGCTTTGGCCATCATAACAACGCGATGCTGCGCCGGTTTCTGGATACGTTTGGGTTTGAATACGAATTCATTTCTGCCACCGAGTATTATGCATCCGGTCAATTTGACGAGGTGCTTTTGCGCGCCGTGGAACGTTATGACGATGTCATGGCGGTGATGCTGAAATCCCTACGGGACGAGCGCCGCGAGACTTATTCCATTTTCCTGCCGATCCATCCTGAAACCGGCCGCGTCTTGTATGTACCGATGAAGCATGTGGATGCAGCAAACGGCACAATCACGTTTGACGACGAGGACGGCAAGGAATGGACGCTGCCCGTGACGGGCGGCAATGTGAAATTGCAGTGGAAGCCAGATTTTGGCGCGCGTTGGGCCGCACTGGACGTCGATTTCGAGATGTACGGCAAGGATCACAGCACCAATACGCCGATCTACGATCGCATTTGCGAAATTCTAGGAGGCCGCAAGCCCGAGCATTTCACCTATGAACTGTTCTTGGACGCAGATGGTCATAAGATTTCAAAGACCACCGGCAACGGCGTGTCGATAGATGAATGGCTGACATATGCGTCATCCGAAAGCCTGTCGTACTTCATGTATTTGAAGCCCAAAACGGCGAAACGGATGCATTTCGATGTGATCCCAAAGGCGGTCGATGAATATCATCAGCAATTGCGCGCCTACGCGGATCAGGACACGGATGCGCGGGTTAATAACCCGGTGTTTCATATTCACGGACACAATGTACCGACCTCGACGATGGTTGTGCCGTTTGCGATGTTGCTGAACCTTGCCAGCGTGTCGGGGGCGGAAAACAAGGAAACGCTTTGGGGCTTTATCGGGCGTTATGCGCCGGATGCATCACCCGAACATAACCCCGATCTGGATGCAGCTGCGGGCTTTGCCGTGCGCTATTACAACGATTTTGTGAAGCCGCATAAGGTGTTTCGTTTGGCCGAGGATCACGAACGTGTGGCGTTGGAAGACTTGCTTGCGCGTCTCAAGGCGTGGGACGGCGGATTGGACGCAGAGGAATTGCAAAGCATGGTGTTTGCCGTTGGCAAAGCGCATGAATTTGACCCGCTGCGGGCATGGTTTAGCACGCTTTACGAGGTGCTGCTTGGGGCTGCGCAAGGGCCGCGTTTTGGCGGGTTTATCGCACTTTACGGTGTCGATGAAACCGTGGCACTGATCGAAGATGCACTGGCCGGTAAGCTGGTTTCTTAAGGCATTTTGAAACTAAATCGCCGCATGATCCGTATCCTTCGTAGAATAAACCCAACGAAGGAGCGGATCATGCGGCGGTTTTTCTTGGTTTTGGCAATGGTTTTCGGGCTGGCGCAGGTTGGACAGGCCCAAGGAGCGTCCATTGAGGACGTCATTGGCAGCCAGCTTGATGCGTTCAATGACCGTGATGTCGACGGCGCGTGGCAATTTGCCAGCCCGATGATCCAAGGCATGTTCGGCGACGCGGATAATTTCGGGGTCATGGTGCAGCGCGGCTATCCAATGGTCTTCGACAATCGCGATGTACGATTTCTTGAACAGCGCGAGATTGCGGGGCGCTTGTATCAAAAGGTGATGCTGCGCGATTCAAGCGGCGGGCTGCATATTCTGGATTATACGATGATCGAAACGCCGGATGGATGGCAGATCGATGGTGTGCAGATTTTGCCTGCGCCCGAAGCAGGTTCCTGACGACCCGAAGCCTTCGACGGATGTTATTTTGGAAGAAAAAGCGCAGGGTTGTTGCGTTCCCTGCGCACCCTGCGCGCGGTGCCCCAAGCCCGCGTTTACCCCTGATTGGTACCCCTTCCAGCGGTTGATCTGCGCGATTTTGCGCGGGTTGCGGTCTGGAATGCAAAGGCGGCGCGCGAGGTTTGATCCTTGACCGTTTGGCCGGCGAAAAGGGGTTCTTATGAACAAGGCAATTACGGATGGGCTGGTGTTTATGCCGCCCGCGTTTGCGGATGGTTTGGGTGTTTGGTCAAGCGGGGACGGTACGCCGGGGTCGGATACCTATGCGGGGTCTGGTTCGGGTGTTCTGGTGCCCGCGGATCAAGATTTCGGCGGGTGCATCGAGATCCTGAAAAGCCAGTCGGTGACAACGCTGCGCTATATGGGTGAAACGACCATTCTGCCGGGATGCTATTTGCGAGTCTCGGCAAAGGTAAAGGCGGTCAGTGGCGCGCTGCCATCGGTACGCATAGCGGGGTGGGCCGGAGCCGGTGGCGGTGCACATGTGGGCGGTCTGGTCGAGGTCGGACCGGCAGTGCAACTGACCGGCTACGGCGAGGTTGCGGAGATTAGTGCAATCATTGGGACGGGTCAGCGCAACGGCGTCGACATGGTTTGGGCGGATGCGCTTTATGGCCACCTTGGTCTTGATCTGACGGGTCCGAATGGCGGCATCGTGCGCGTCGATGACATTGTCATCGAAGATATCACCAACGTCTTTATTCGCGACATGATGGGGGTTGTAGATGTGCGCGACTATGGCGCGATTGGTGATGGGGTAGCTGACGATGCTGCGGCCTTTGAGGCGGCGGATTCTGATGCGCAGGGCCGCGAGGTTCTGATTTCAGCGGGTACGTATTTCCTGAACGGCAATGTAACGTTTCAAAACCAAGTCCAATTTGAAGGCACCGTGACGATGCCATCGGACAAGCGGCTTATCTTTCAAAAAAACTTTGATTTTGCAACCTATCTGGATGCCTTTGGCGATGAAGAAGAAGCATTCCGTAAGGCCTATCAAGCGCTGCTAAACTACACGGATCATGAAAGCCTTGATCTGGGGGGACGCCGCATTGGTCTGAACGGCCCGATTGATATGTTCGCAGCTGAGGGCGCGAAAACGGCCTTTGCGATCCGCCGTGTCATTCGCAACGGCCAGATCCATGCCAACGCCAATCCGGCGTGGGACGACGATGTTGTGACGTCACAGGCGACTTATTCTTCCAGTTCGGCGACGACTTTGACGGGTGTTATCAATGTTGCCAATATCGCCAAGGGGTCGCTGGTGACAGGCAATGGCGTGGGCCGCGAAATCTATGTCAAAGATGTCAATGTCGGTGCGCAGACCATAACGATTTCCAACCCGCTTTTCGATGCCGAAGGAACCCAAAGCTTTACCTTTACCCGCTTCAAATACCTGCTGGATTTCAGTGGCTATGACGCCCTGAGCCAGCTGGTCCTGGACGATATCGAATTTCAGTGTAACGGCATTTCCAGCGGCATCATGCTGGCACCGCAGGGCCTGACGTTTCATTTGCGTGACTGCTTTATGACCAAGCCCAAGGATCGCGGCATCACCTCGATTGGCAAGGGCTGCCAGGGGATGATGATTGATCGCTGCCAATTTCTGTCAAACGAGCAGAGTTTGCTGGTCAGCGAACGAACAACCCTTGCGTTCAACGTCAACGCCAATGACGTCAAAATTCGCGACAATCGTGTTGTTTTGTTCGAGCATTTTTGCGTGCTTAGCGGCTCGGGCGCGTTGATCACGGGCAATCACTGGTTCCACGGCGACGGCCAACCTGACGGCGTGCGCAAAGGTGGTATTGTCTTTACCACGCCCAATGTGGCGTCGACGATTGCGGGCAATTACATCGATAACAACTTTATCGAATGGACCAACGAGCACGATGCGACCCCTGCTCTTGGTGCGCAATTCTCGTTTGGTGGGCTGTCGGTCACGGGCAATATCTTTATGAACATCGACGTCGCCGACTGGTTCAACTGGATCGTGATCAAGCCGTACGGAGTGGGGCATTTCATTCACGGGTTGTCTGTTGTCGGCAATGTGTTTCGGTCGATCAACGGGTTTATTGATCGGATCGAAAGCGTGGATACAACCTATGCCGATCTGGACTTCAACCGGATGCGTAACGTGGTTTTCAGCGCCAACTCCTTTCACGGGGTTCGTGACGAAACGATCAACCCGCTAAGTGTCCTGCATGAACAGGCCACCGCCGATCAGACATGGATCGTGGACACGCAACCGCACCTGCCATTCGGCGGCTGGGCGCGCACGATCGAAGCCTGCGTGCCCGACGGGCAGGTCTCTGATGTAAGCAACGCTGCGGTCTATGATGCGCCCTATATTTTGCCTGCATATAGCGTTGATAAGACGCAGTTTCGGGTGATTTGGAAGGTGCCGGTTAAGGGAAAAGTAAGGTGTTGCGTGCGGATGGATAGCCCGATTTAGAGCGACAACACAGGAAACGGGGTGCCACGCGCGTGCCCCGTTTCACGACCCCCGCAGGCGCAATGCATAGGCGATATAGGCGGGAATCTCACGCAGGGTGGCTTTGATCTGGGCCAAAGGCTTGGCCCCGCGCAGGGATGGTGCGACGGATTGCGCCGTTAGCCCAAGACGACGTGCCACAAGCCGCGCGCGTGGCCCATGATACCAGTCTGTCACGATGATCACATGTCGCGTTTCCAGCAGCGGCAAGGCAAAGGCGATGTTTTCACCTGTCGTCGTCGAGCGATCCTCGATCGTGATTGCATGGCTCGGGACACCGGCTTCAATCAGGATGTCACGCATCATCACCGCCTCGCTTGGGGGGTGTTTGCCAAGGCCACCACAGCATATCAAATCCGTCACTGCGCCGTCATGAAACAGCTGCGCCGCGCGCAGGGTGCGTCGCCGCAACGTCGGCGAAGGGCCGGTCGCCCAAACGGCGGCCCCAAGGATCAATCCGGTTTTCATGTGGACAAAGGTGGGGCAATTGCTGCCAAGTGAAAAGGGCACATGACGCAGATCAAACCGCTTGTTTGTTTTCTCGGCTATCATGACGCAATAACCGGAGGGAATCCTTATGTATCACAATATTCTTGTCCCAATCGCCTTTGACGCCGATCACAAACCGGACGACGCGATTGCGCTGGCCCAAACTCTACGCGCCGAGGGTGGGCGGATTACGCTTTTGCATGTGATGGACGAAGTGCCGTCCTATGCCATGTCCTATATGCCCGCGGGGTTTCGCGACGAGACTCGTGTCGCCTTGGCCGGTGATCTGACCGAAAAGGCTGCGCTATTAGAAAACGCCCAAGGGATTGTTATAGAAGGACATTCCGGTCGTACAATCCTGGAATGGGCCGAAGAGCATGACGTCGACTGCATCGTAATCGCTTCGCATCGGCCCGGCATTTCCGACTACTTCCTTGGCTCCACTGCTGCGCGCGTTGTGCGCCACGCGCCTTGTGCCGTGCATGTGATGCGTTAGGCTGGGGCGAAACAGGAGAATGCCATGCTGACGATAAAAAAGGGTGACGCCGGCCAAACAGTGCTGACCACATTCGAGGTCACGCCGGGCACCTGCGAGGACCTGCTTGAGGCGCTGACCGATGCCTACGAAGCTTGTATCTCCAAGCAGACCGGCTTTATCGCCGCTGGGTTGCATGTGAACGACGCCCAGACCCGCATCGCCAACTATTCCCAATGGGACCGGCGCGAGGATTTTCAGGCGATGCTGCGCACCCCCGAAATGCGACGGCGCAACCGTGCGATCAGCGCGCTTTGCAAAGGGTTCGAGCCGGTAATGTATGATGTGGCGGCGCTGTTTTAGGCCGAATTTGGGCGCTATGTCGTGCACCCAGAACGAAAGAAGCCGGACCTTTGCAGGCCCGGCTTTCGCGTTTATACTGCTTCGTCGTAAGTGCTTGTTGCCAAGGCTGTGTAGGCAGGGATCATCGAGTCCATCATAGGTGTCGACGCCTGATTGCCGAATTCGTAGCGGAAGCCAAGTGTGATCGAGGCTTCGGTCAGCCGATCATTATCAACTTCGCCGTCACCGGTTGCGATGTAATAGTCAACGCGCGCAAAGCTTTCAAAGTCGGTGCTCCCGATGTCATAGCTTGCTTCGACCCAAACATTCGTGAATTTGAAGTCGGTATCACTGTGAATTTCACCGCCAGATGAGGCCAATCCGCCGACAAAGGTCAGGTCGCTATCATGGTCATAGCTCGCCTCGGCGCCAAACATGAATTCGTTCGCAAAGTCGATCGAGCTGTGGGAGTTGTCGCTATCGGCAAGGCCGATTTGGGCGGCGATGGAATATTGGCCAAAGTCCCGCGCCATTTCCAAGCCATACCATGTCACGTCAGCCGTATCGCCGCCAGATTGGTGATCCGTGCCAGCCATGCCGTAGAATACGCCGACATCATAGTCGGAAATATTGTAGAACAGGTGGACTACAACCGCCCGAAAACGATGAGTTCGGATCGCCATCGGCGGCTTTGGAGTCAAATGAAGCAAGATCAAGCTGGCTGCCAAAATCACCAAAACGGGCGCCAATCGAACCGGTGATGGTGAGCAGCCCCACTTGAGTGGTCCAATTTGAAAGTTAGTGCATGACTGGCCTTTGGTCCACCGGGATGGTGGCTTCCGGCGCAGGTGAGCGATAGCCCAATGCACTGTGTGGTCGTTTCGTGTTGTAGTGGTTCCTCCAGCGTTCGATGATTATTTGAGCTTCGCGTAGTGAGTAGAATATCTCGCCGTTGAGCAATTCATCTCGCATTCGCCCGTTGAAGCTTTCGCAATATCCGTTCTCCCAGGGCGATCCCGGCTCAATGTAAGCCGTCTTTGCTCCGACAGCTCTGATCCAGTCTCTGAGCGCCTCGGCGATAAACTCTGGACCGTTGTCCGACCTGATGTAGGCGGGAATACCGCGTAAAATAAACAGGTCCGTTAGGGCATCGATGACCTCAATCGAATTCAGCTTTCGTTTCACCCGAATTGCCAAACATTCCCGGCTGTACTCGTCCAGGATGTTCAGTGTCCTGAAAGCCCTGCCATCATCGGTTCGGTGATGTACGAAGTCGTACGACCAGACGTGATTTCGATATTCAGGACGCAGTCGGACGCACGATCCGTCATTCAACCAGATCCGCCCTTTCTTTGGTTGTTTCATTGGCACTTTAAGCCCCTCGCGCCGCCACAGACGTTCGACACGTTTGTCATTCACTTGCCAACCCGCGTCTCTTAGCAAGGCCGCGACTCGGCGATAGCCATATCGACCGTACTGGCGGGTCAACTCGATCATGTCTGCGACTAAGCGTTCTTCATCGGCACGGCCTCTGGGTAATCGACGTTGTGTGGATCGATGTTGGCCCAACGCGCGGCACACTCGACGCTCAGAAACCTTCATCTGACTGCGGACGAGATCAATGCAAGCACGGCGACGCGAAGGGCTTAGAAGTTTCCCGATGCAGCCTCCTTTAGGATCAGCTTGTCCAGCGTAAGGTCCGATACTGCTCGGCGAAGACGCTCGTTCTCTTTCTGTAACCGCTTCAGTTCCTTGAGTTGTTCTGTGCCCATTCCGCCGTACTTCTTCTTCCAACGGTAATAGGTTTGTTCAGTCACACTGATCTGACGGATCGCGTCAATCCGGGGCATACCTTGCCCCATCAGTACTTCAACCTGCCGTAACTTCACGACAATCTCTTCGGGCTTGGGTCTCGTGATGGCCATTTATGGTCCTCCGTTTCCTAACTATAGGGGCGGACCACTTCAAAGGGGGAGGCTCACGCCCATTGCCCCCCAACACCGCGGAGGCTTTGGAGATATCGCGGCAAATCGGTGAACACTTCGATCATATGCGCGTTGATATTCTATCCGACGATGCAAAGCTTTGGTTCAGTGAACTTACCATTTACAATATGGCCGGTTATTTGCCCAATGTTGGTGACGTCACAAGCGAACCCGTAAATACGTCGTGGGACCTGAACAAAAGTTGGTTCCTGAACACACCGCAACGTGGGTGGAAAAAGACCTATGCGGAACGGCTCAGAAAACGGATCGCGCAGGAAGGTTCCTAGAGCCGAAGGATTTTGGCAGGAAGTCTCATCCGTAAACCGAAGGTATCTTCGCAGATATGCCAATCGGGCAGGATGATGCCTTGATCCGCAACATCGCCAAAGCGCACAGTTGGTTCGAGCAGATGAAAGCGGGCAAGAGCTTTGCTCAGATTGCCGATGCGGAGAAGACATCCAAACGCCGCGTTCAACAGATGATCGATCTCGCGTTCCTGGCACCGAACATTGTTCGCGATGTTCTTGAGGGCAAGCAGCCCATTGGATTTACGTCCGATTGGTGCCTGCGGCACACGCTGCCATCTGACTTTGAAGAGCAGCGGCAGCTGCTGAAAAGCCTCAAGTAAAACCCCAAACTCGTATCGCCGAAATGCCAATCGCAGACTTTGCGCTGATTTGGCCCATATCGGACCACCAACTAGCGTCTGCGCGAACCGACACAGCGCACAAGCGTTTGAACTTGCGACACGAAAGCCGCGCAACCGTGCACCGTCCGGTTTGGGTGGAATGGCTGGCTGGGGTGGTAGGATTCGAACCTACGGTACATGCTACCAAAAAGCATTGCCTTACCACTTGGCTACACCCCACCAGCGAGGCGGGTGATACGCCACGCGGGCGTGGTGATCAAGCCCGTTTTGTGTGAAAAATGAACCTATTCCTTAAGCGCGTCATCGCGCAGCAGGTCTTCGCCCGTACCTTCTTCGCGTTCGGCGTCAATCATCCGGTCAAGCGCGTTTTCCTGAACGGCATCAACCGAGTCCGCTACAAGGGTTTCAAGTGTTGGTTCGGGGGCAGGTCTGCCTGCGAATGGTTTGAAATCGGCGGTTTCTGGCGGCGTGGCGCCGTCAAGGCGGATCGTGTAGGTCGTATCGGGAACAATGACGCCCGACGCGGTGATCGCTACTTTGACAAGGCGTAACGCTTCGCCGCGCGCGGCCACAAGCGAGGTTTCGTTCTGGTCGATCCAGCCGGTCACAATCACCTCGACACCGCTATCGGTGATGTCGCCGAGCCAGACGGAAACAGCGGGTTCGTCGAGGATAAAGGGCAGGGCCTGCACGGTATCGGCTGCGAGGTTGCGCACGGTGGCAAGTTCAGCGCCAAGTTCGACGCAGATTGTGAATTGAAAACGGCGCTCGCGGTTCAGGGAAAAATTGATGATCCGGCTTTTGAACACAGTCGCGTTGGGGATACGAATGTGGTTGCCGTCAAAGCTTAGTAGGATCGTGGCGCGGCTGGTCAGGCGGATGACCTTGCCCTGATCGCCGTTTATCTCGACCACGTCATTTGGCCGGAACGGTTGGCGGATCGACAGCATCACGGAGGCGATAAAGTTCTCAACCGTGTCGCGTACGGCAAAACCAATCGCGAGCCCGATCAGACCCGCAGCACCAAGGATCGTTGACAGAAGAGCCGTTGCATTCATGATGTCGAGCGCAATCACGATGCCAGCGATCACAAATATGATGCGCACCAGCGTTCGGAACAGGTCGGCAATAAATGCATTGGGGGCGATGCGTTCCCAAGGCTGGCGCAACCGCGCAAGCCGCAAGCCAAGAAACACGATAAACGCAAAGACGGCCAAGGCGATGGCAAGGATCGGCAGGAAAATAAGGAACTGATCGAGCCGCGCGGTAAAACGTTCGACTGCAGGGTTCAGACGGCGGCCTATATCGGCGGTTTCGGTGACGTTGTTCTTGATCGCGACGACCCCCTCGACGCGGGTCACCAACGCTCCAAGCCCTGCGGCTTCGGCAGCAGACGTGGTGGTGCCACGCAGGGTAACGACGCCTTCGCTTACGGTCACGGTAACGTCTTCGTAGCCGCCTAATTCACCAAGGATTTCACGCAGGCGCACTGCCATGTTGGCGTCGGTCTGCGCGTTAGCTTCAGTAGAGATGGCCCCCGAGGGCGCGTCCGTGGAAGTGTCTTGGGCGCTGGCGGGTAAGGCAAGGCTAAGAACAAGGGCCACAGCGGCCAGCAGGCGAAAAATTGTCATCTGATTATCACTTGGTTTTTAAACTGTGACAATCTTATGCCCGCGAGTGGGCAACGCCAACCCTCAACGGTAGATCAAAGACGGATCGGGTCTGCCTTGGCGAGTGTATCGAATGCCATCAGGCTGGCGACCAATGCGCCCATCTGATCCAGCGGGATCATGTTAGGCCCGTCAGAGGGCGCGGTATCGGGCGCTTCATGCGTTTCGATGAACACCGCGGCGATACCCAAAGACACTGCCGCGCGCGCCATTACGGGTGCAAATTCGCGCTGTCCGCCGCTGCTGCCACCCATGCCACCAGGCTGTTGCACCGAATGGGTTGCATCCATGACCACCGGATACCCGGTCGCGGCCATTTGGGGCAGGCTGCGCATATCAGCGACAAGGGTATTATAGCCGAACGATGTGCCCCGTTCCGTCAGCATGATGCGCGTGTTGCCGGTGCTTTCGATCTTGGACACCACGTTAGGCATGTCCCAAGGTGCAAGAAACTGCCCCTTTTTGACGTTTATCACCGCGCCGGTTTCGCCAGCGGCCAATAACAGGTCTGTCTGGCGGCAAAGGAATGCAGGAATTTGCATGATATCACAGACTTCGGACACCGGCGCGCACTGATCGACACTGTGGATATCCGTCAGGACAGGGCACCCAAGCTGCGCCTTGACCTCAGCCATGACGCGCAGGCCCTCGTCGATGCCAAGGCCACGTTTGCCCGAGAGCGAGGTGCGGTTGGCCTTATCGAAACTACCTTTGAAGATGAATTGCGCACCTGTTTTGGCGCAAACTTCGGCCATATGGGTGGCGATCATCAGGGCATGATCCAGCCCCTCCAATTGGCAGGGACCTGCGATCAGTGTGAGCGGGCGATCATTGCTGGCCGTCAATGGGCCAATGTGGACGTCTTTCATCAAGAGCTTACCTGTTCGCGAAGGATTGAGGCTGTCAGAGAAATCATCAGATAGACACCTGAGAAGATCAAGAATGCCAAAACTGAATTTCCAAATGCCCTTGGATAGGAGGCATCGTCGGCGGCGATCGGTTCGACGCCCATCGACAAATACCGCACCTGACGGTTGGCTTCGATGCGCGCACTTTCCATCTGTGTCAGCGCCTGTTGGACAAGCACGGTCTGAAAGGCATAGTTTTCTTCGGCTCCGCGCAGGCGTGCCGTGATGCTGCTCAGGGCCGCGTTGCCACCAGAGGCTTCGGTCAATTGGCTGCGCAGCAGGTCGATCTGTTGGTTCAACCGGCCCAGTTCGGATTCCAAGGCACTGACCCGCGCCTCGTTTGGCCGCCGGTTATCCAGCATCGATGCAAGCTCTATCGTTGTGCCATCCAGTTGGATCTGAAGGGTGGTGATCCGCTGTTGCAGGGCCGCGGCTGTGGCCGTCGGATCAAGCATTTCAACGTCACCCTGAATGCGACCAAGCTCGGCGAGGGCTTCGGCCCGACGCTGTTCAGAGGCTTCATAGCTTGCCAATGCGCCAGCCATCTGGTCTTCGCGAAGGCGCTGGGTCAACTGGTCAACTTGTTCTTCCGCATAACCAATCAGGGCTTCCGAGAATTCCTGACTTGCTTCGGGAGAGGCAGCAATGACCTCCATTTTGATGATGCCTTCGGACGGATCATAGCCGATCTTCACGTGGTTTTTGTAAAGGGCATAGGCGTCTTCGTTGCTGGCTCCCTCGGGGAGACGCTGAATGGCGTCGATCTCGGGTTGGCTAAAGTGCTCAATGAAACCTTGGTCTTGGCTAAGGCGGACCATGGCTGCGCGTGATGTCAAATAGGACTGCACCGTGGTGCTGTCTTGTTGGGTGGCCATGCCTGTGCCCTGAAACAGCCCACCAAGGCCCGCAGCGCCCTGCGGTTCGGCCTGTTGAATTACAAATTCGGAATTGGTCGCGTACATGGGTGTCGCGATCACATAGAAATACCACGCTGCTGCAAATGTCGGCAGAAAAACAAATATGGTGAGACGCGAAAAAAGCATCAGAACGTTCTTGCGGCGTCGGCGCGCAATGTCGCGCTGAATCGACATGATCTCGCGGGCGCGCCTTTCAGCCGGGTTTACCTGTTCGGCAGAAGGTAAGGTTTGCCTTTTTGTGATAGTTTGGGGCAGTTGCACGCGGCCCGGACCATTGCTCGACGTTTGCGCAGTGCCGCCGCCGTTCCCTTGACCGCCACCTGCCGAGCGCACGCCCATGCCGGGCCCAAAACCCGGAGCCGTTCCATCATCAGGCACAACAAGTTCAAGAATATTGGCGCGCTGAAATGGATCAATCCCGTGCGAGCGCAATTGGCGCACGGCGTCAAAGTCCGATGTCACGGCCAAGCCCTGCTTTTGGGCGACGCGGCGCGCCATGCGCAACTGCCGCCCTGTCAGTCCTTCCTTGCGGATTGCATCCATGTCGACCTCGGCTGAGACCTGCGCGGCACTGTCGCCCTGCATGCTGCGCGCAATAGGGCCTGCAGACCCGTCAGTTGCCTGAGGTTGCGCGCTTTGATCGGACATAGCTGCGCCATCGGCTGCAGCGCTACCTGTCCGACGGATGCGGAATTTCCTAGCCTTGGGTTTCGTAGTCATAGAGCTGTTTCGCTTCTTCCAAGGTGTCAAACATTTGAAGTTGCCCGCCTATCAGCACTGCGGCCGAGCGTGCAAATCGTTCGAGTACTTCTGGCTGGTGCGACACGATAATAACTGTCGTCGTTTCCAGCCGTTCACGCAGGACGTCGCCAGCCTTGCGGTTGAATTCCTGATCGGTTGTCTGCGGCATCCCTTCGTCAATCAGGTATATATCAAAATCAAGTGCAAGCAGCAGCGAAAATGTAAAACGCGCGCGCATCCCCGAACTATAGGTGCCCACCGGCATATCGAAATATTCCTCGATCCCCGAAAGCCAGCGGCTGAATGCCTCAATGTAGTCGGGATCCAGTCCGTAAAGCCGCGCAATATAGCGGCTGTTTTCACGCGCTGTATGACGGTTTACGACACCGCCCATAAATCCCAATGGAAACGAAATCCGCGAGGTGCGAATGATTTCGCCTTCGTCGGGTTTTTCAAGGCCCGCCATCATGTTGATCAATGTGGTCTTACCCGTGCCGTTGGGCGCAAGGATACCAAGCGACTTTCCGACCTCCACGCGAAAGGACGCACGATCAAGGATAACCTTGCGCTGCTTTCCTGTCCAAAAGGACTTACTGACGTTCTCAAATTCGAGCATTTACCCGGTTTCAGCCTCATACGCCCCAGTCTTGCATGACCGATGACTATTAACGCCCGATGAGTGGGCGTAATTTTCTACCATTATGTCGGATGAAACGGTCAAAATACAATGAAAATTGGCAAAATCATCTGCTGTACGCCGTGTTTTCATCCGATTGGGGTGTAATTGTGCGCTTGGGGCTGCTGATCGGCCCTCGCAAAGGGTGCTGGCAAGGTGGTGCGTGACCAAGCGCCGCGCGACTTTCCCTTGCCTCATCGGAGCTGGCGAAATACCGCTTGGCAGCGCCGCAACCCGTGGTGGCCAAACGAATGAGGGACCACGTTGCGCGCGTGCGTCAAAAAGGTACTGGCATGAGCGAGATCGAAACCCAACTTGATGCGGCCCACGCGGCGATGATGCAGGCACCCAATGATGACGCCGCGCGCTTGCGGTTCTACGAACGTCTGGCGGATGGTGAACTGCTGATCCTGCTCGATGAAGAACCGCTTGGCGACAAGATCAAGCCCGCGCTCTTTCCGGTCGAGGATCAGACATTTGTGCTTGCGTTCGATCGCGCCGAACGGCTTGGGGAATTCGTCGGATTGGTCGCGCCCTATGCCGCGATGTCGGGGCGTGCGTTGGCGGCCATGCTGGCAGGGCAGGGGATCGGGATCGCCCTGAACCCCGAGGTGGCGCCATCGTCAATATTGATCCCCGCCGATGCAGTGGATTGGCTGGAGCAGACGCTGAGTAACGGCCCCGCTCATGTCGAAGCACGCATTGTCGAGGTGCGTCCGCCAGCGGGATTGCCCGAAGATCTGATTGCAGCCCTTGATCGCAAACTGGCAAGTGCTGCTGGTCTGGCCAAAATGGCCTATTTGGCAGCCGTATCATACGAGGGCGGCGCACAGGGGCATTTGCTGGCCTTTGTCGATGCGATCGAGGCTGCGCAAGGCGCGCTGGCCACGGCTGTCGGCGAGGCGCTAACGTTTTCGGGTATTGAGGCAGGCGCGATAGACGTGGCCTTTTTAGCGCCAAGTGATCCTATGGCGGCGCGGTTGTCGCGGGTCGGGTTGCGCATTGATTTACCGGTGCCGGAAGCTCCTGTAACTCCCGGTGCAAACCCCGGCATGGACCCGTCGCGCCCGCCGAAACTGAAATAACGGAGCGGTCGCGCCGCCCAGATGATTTGTTTTGGGGCGTTGCCCCCTTGGCCTGCGGCCAATTCCCCCAGAGTATTTCCGAACACAAGAAGCGATTAGTAGCCGCGTGACCGATTGACGAGGTATTTCAGCTGCTGGCCATTTTCGCTGCGCGCGATGTTTTCTGCGATCACGCGGGCGGCACTTGAGGGCCGCGTTTCCGATGCGATGTGTGGTGTGACGGTCACTTTCGGGTGTGCCCAATAGGGGTGGTCTTCTGGGAGGGGTTCGGCGCGAAACACATCAAGCGTGGCATGGCCGATCTGATCCGCATCGAGAGCGGCCAGCAGGGCATCGTCATCGATCAGCGGGCCACGGCCCGGGTTGATCACAAATGCACCTTTGGCAAGCAGGCCAAGGCGGTCGCTGTTGATCAGGTTGCGGGTCAGTTGCGTCAGGGGCAACAACAAGATCAGGATTTGTGAGTCCGTGAGTGCCTGAGTGAGGCCCGCACTGCCGTGCAGGCAGGTGATATTATCGATTGATTTCAGCCCACGTGACCAGCCGGTGACGGGAAAGCCCAGGGCCGCGAGCGCCTGACCACATGCCGCGCCCAATGCTCCAAGACCAAGGATCGTAACCGGCCGGTCGCTGGCAAGCGGTGGGACGTGGTCGCGCCAGATACCATCCTGGCCTTGGATATGCAGGTCCATTGCGAGGTGGTGGCGCAGGCTGTGACCGACCACCCATTCCACCATCCCCTGCGTTAGGCCCGGATCGACCAGACGGGCCAGCGGCTGTGTTAGCGTGGCGTTTGTAACGATGGTTTCTACGCCCGCCCAAAGGCTGAGGACTGCTTTGCATTTTGTAAACGCCGTGAAATCATTTAGGCCGCCGTTGGGCGCAAAGACAATGTAGTCCACGCTGTCTGGCGCATGATCACGAGCGAGGTTTGCCGAAATACCGGCCTGTTCAAATGCCGACGGCAGGGCTGTTTTGTAGGCGTCCCAAGCGTGATCGGGGGCGGAAAAAAGGATGTTGAGTGTCATGTCATTCCCTAACGCGGCCGATGGACGTTGGCGCTTTGGACCAGACCAAAGCCCGCTAGCAACACCAGCATTGCCGAGCCGCCATAGCTTACCAGAGGCAGCGGTACGCCAACCACCGGGGCAAGGCCCATCACCATCGACATGTTCACCGCGAAATACAGGAAGAATGTCATCGCGATTCCAAGGGTCACAAGGCTGGCAAAGCGATCTTTGTTTTGGAGTGCGGAGGCCACGGTAAAGACAACTATAAGCGTGTAAAGCATAAGCAGGGTAAAGGCGCCGACAAAGCCGAATTCCTCGGCCAATGTGGTGAAGATAAAGTCGGTATGCTTTTCGGGCAGAAAGTTCAGGCGCGACTGCGTGCCTTGCATGAATCCACGTCCCGTCCAACCCCCGGATCCAAGCGCAATCTTGGCTTGGGTTATATGATAGCCTTCGGCCAAGGGATTTGCCGTGGGGTCAAGGAAGGTATTGATCCGGTCGTATTGGTAATCCTTGAGGATTTGCCATGACGTCCCTTGTGACCTGATTACGGCGACGATTGCACCGACACCGGCCGCGACTACGCTTGCGAAATAGGCCCAGTGCACACCAGCCAGAAACATGACTGTGCCGCCCCCAAGTAAGAGCAGCAATGCGGTGCCAAGGTCGGGTTGGCTCAGCACTAGATAGACGGGGATGAGGGTCAGCACGACAGGTGCCAAGACCCACAACAGGTGCGATGTCTTGTTGATTGGCAACCAATCGTAATAGGCTGCAAGCAGCATCACGAGCGAAATTTTCATGACCTCGGAGGGTTGCAAAACCATAAAGCCAATGTCGAGCCAGCGTTGTGATCCGCCCCGCGTGACACCGATAAATTCGACCAGTATCAACAGGATGATCGCAAAAATATAAGCCAAAGCGGCCATGTTGCGCCAGAACCAGATCGGCACCAACGCGATGCCCAGCATCAGCGCCATGCCCAACCCGAAGCGTGCCACCTGCGGGCGCACCCAAGGGTCCATCGACCCGCCCGCCACGGAATAAAGCATCAAGAATCCAGTCGCGGCCACAGCTGAAAGCAGGATGACGATCGCCCAGTTCAGGTGCAGTAGTTTGCGAAAGCCGCTGGGTACATATTTGGCCTGATACTCTAGGTAACTCATGCGTTAAGCCCGATCACTTGACGGTGGCGCGACGATCTCGCGCAGCTCAAGGCGATTTTGCTGCTCGGCGATGCGTGCTTGGTCCCCGGATGGGTAGGCCGAGAGCGGCGGCGTGCCATCGTAGAGCGCCTGCAACATGATGTCGCGTGCGATCGGAGCGGCAGCAACGGACCCGCCACCGCCGTGTTCGACCACCACGGCCACTGCGTATTTCGGGTTATCAAAGGGTGCAAAGCTCACGAACAAAGCGTGGTCGCGCCGTTCCCAGGGAAGGTCTTCGTTGCGCGTAACGCCTGCGGCGCGTTCGGCGGTGGTGATCCGGCGCACCTGACTTGTGCCGGTCTTGCCCGCCATGCGCAGATCATCTTCGACAATTCTGGTACGGAATGCGGTGCCACGGTTGTGGTTGGATACGGCATACATCGCTTGGCGCACACGCCGCAGGTAGTTTTCGTTCACGCCCAGCGGTTCGCCCGCTCCCGAAGGTTGTTCGACCCCGTCGATCGCGCGCACAAGGCGCGGCGTCACAGAGCGCCCCGTTGCAATGCGTGCGGTCATAATTGCCAGTTGCAGTGGTGATGCCAGCACATAACCTTGCCCGATCGACGCGTTGACCGAGTCACCGATGCGCCATTCTTCGCCGCGCACTTCGGCTTTCCAGGCTTTGTCTGGCGCGAGTCCGCTTGAGACTGCCGAAAGCGGCACGTCGTGTTTCACGCCTATGCCCAGCTTGCGCGCCATTTCGGCGATCTTGTCGATGCCAACGCGCTGCCCGAGGTCATAGTAATAAACATCGCAGCTTTGCTTGAGGCTTTCGTGCAGGTTGATGTTACCATGACCGCCTCTCTTCCAGCAGTGGAATCGCACATCGGACACGTCCAGATAGCCGCGACACGAGACTGTCTCTTCGGGGTCAATGTCACCGTTTTCCAGCGCGGCAAGGGCCGTAACCATCTTGAAGGTTGAGCCAGGCGGGTAGGCACCCTGCACGGCCTTGGCCGACAGCGGAAGGTATTTGTCTTCATTCAACCCGCGCCAATCGGCGACAGAAATCCCGCGTACAAATTTATTGGGGTCAAACGTCGGGGCCGAGCCAATGGCGCGCAGATCACCATTGTCCAGATCAATCACGACAGCCGAGGCGCTTTCACCGCTTAGGCGGACCTGCAGGTAGTTCTGAAGGCGCGCATCGACGCTCAGTTGCAGGTTCGCTCCGGCTTCACCCTCTTGGCGGTCAAGTTCACGCATTACGCGACCCACCGCGTTCACTTCGATGCGGCGACTGCCTGCAGAGCCACGCAAAGGGCGCTCCATCTTGTTCTCGACGCCGGTCTTCCCGATCTGAAAGCGTGGAATCCGAAGCAAAGGGTCATTGTCGTCGATCCGGCCAAGATCATAGTCGCTAACGGGGCCGACATAGCCGACAACATGCGCCATGTCCTCTTTCATAGGGTAACTGCGCGACAGGCCCACTTCGGTTATGACGCCGGGCAAAGCAGGGGCGTTGACGGTAACGCGCGCGACGTCCTCCCAGGTGAGGCGATCCGCGATGGTCACCGGCACAAACGCCGAGCGCGAAAGTTCCTCCAGAGCTTTTTCAATCGCTTCGGGGGTCAGTGGGACAAGGCGCGACAGGCGGGCAAGGACATCCTCGACGTTGCCCGCATCCTCGCGGACCATAACGATGCGATAGTTTTGCTCGTTGCTGCCCAGCGGGATGCCATTGGTGTCAAAAATCAACCCGCGGGGCGGCGGCAGCAGGTGAATATTGATCCGGTTTTCATCTGCCAAAAGGCGATATTGATCTGCTTGTTCGATCTGCATTGACCGCATCCGCAGTCCAAGTGCGCCGACGATCCCAACCTGCGCTGCCCCAAGAACAAGGGCACGACGGTTGATTTTGCGGGCGCTGGCTGCTGTGTCTTTTGGCGCGCGTCTCATAGGCGATGCCCTCGTGGATCAACGGCACCTGCCGGCGACCGACTGACCCCAAAGATGACATGAGACAGGCCAACAACAATGGGATAAAATAGGATTGTCGTAACCATTTGCGTCAGTGCCAAGCTTAATGGTGGGCGCGCCACCATCACCAGCGCAAGGGATGCAGAATAGACCAGCGTAATTACGACAATCCCTGCAGCCACGGTGGCCCATTCGGCTGTAAAATGCATACTGCGGAGCCCCGAAGAACGGGCGCGCAGCGTTTCGGTCAAAACGAGCACAAGCGCTGTCCAAAGTCCCGGTGGCCGGTGAAACAGCATGTCCGCAAGCAAGAACAAGGCCGCGATCAGCAGCGCGGGGACATAGTCTGGTCTGCGCACAGTCCATGTGAGCGCAAGGCAAAGCATCGCGTCGGGAAAACCGAAACTACGGGGCAAGGTTTCCAACGGCAAAAGCTGTACGAAAATAATCGCAAATGTCAGCCCCACAAAAAGCGCCCGACCAATCCAAACCTGCGTTGTCGGGGACTCAACCATCCGCGGCCTCGGCGGCGACGTCAGCTTCGGGAGGGTCTTGGACGACGGGCAATACCGGCGGCACGATCGGCGCGATCAGCGCGCCTGTGTCGCTGATGCGCTCGGCTTGCTGACTGCGCAGCACGCGTAGAAAATCCAGCCGCTCGTAGTCGGCTGACAGGCGCACACGCAAGCGGCGGTCATTGCCAAGCGCCACGCGCCCCACAAGCAAATCTGCCGGGAACACCCCGCCATCGCCTGAACTGACGACACGATCACCAGGGCGCACGGCATCGGGCGTTTCGAGGAATTCGATCGGTGGGTTGATCGTGTTGTCACCAACCAGAACCGCGCGCTGGCCGGAAGGCTGGATCGTCACCGGAATCCGGCTCGATGTATCCGTTAGCAGGATCACGCGGCTCGTATTTTTACCAACGCCGCTGATGCGCCCCACAAGGCCGATCCCATCCATAGTTGGCCATCCGTCAAGAATGCCATCGCGCTCCCCCACATTCAGCAGGACCGATTGGCGAAACGGAGAACCACTGTCGGCCAGCACGACGCCGGTCACATGGGTCATCTGCGGATCAAGGCGGACGTTGTTAAAATCTCGCAGCTTGGCGTTTTCCTGTTCAAGTTGCAGTGCCGCCTCGCGCCATGCACGCATTTGCTGCAATTCACGGCGAAGGTCGCGGTTTTGCTCGGCGATGCGCCGATAGCTTTGAAAGTCAGCGACCAGATTGGCAGCACCGGTAACCGGCGCCATCGCCCAATCAAAAGACGGCACAACGCGGTCGATCACGGCTGTGCGGAACCGTTCCACGCGTGGGCTGTCGATCCGCCAAATCAAAAAGACCCCGAACATGGACAGCACCAAAACCCCGACCAGCAGCCTGCGGACGGGGTTGATGTAGTCTTCGGTATTGGTTCTGTCGCGAGCCAAGGGTAGCTTACCCCCCTCGTATTAGATTAACTGTCGTAATCTATGACATGACGGAGTTGCTTTTCATACTCCAGTGCCTTGCCAGTACCGAGTGCCACACAATTAAGTGACTCGTCGGCGACCGACATCGCAAGGCCGGTCTGTTCGCGCAGGGCCAGATCAAGCTCTCCCAGAAGCGCGCCACCACCTGTTAACATCACGCCGCGATCGACAATATCAGCCGCCAGATCGGGCGGGGTTGCTTCAAGCGCCGTCATCACCGCCTCGCAGATTTGCTGCACGGGTTCCGCCAATGCTTCGGCGACCTGCGCCTGGCTGATCTCGGTTTCTTTGGGCACGCCGTTCAACAGATCACGGCCGCGGATCATCATCGACTGGCCGCGCCCGTCATCAGGCATGCGGGCGGTGCCGATAGATGTCTTGATCCGCTCGGCGGTGCTTTCACCGATCAGCAGGTTATGCTGGCGGCGCAGATAGGAAATAATCGCCTCGTCCATGCGGTCACCGCCGACGCGCACGGAGCGCGCGTAGACGATATCACCCAGCGAAAGCACTGCAACTTCGGTTGTACCGCCACCGATATCGACGACCATGTTGCCGGTCGGATCGGTGATCGGCATGCCCGCACCAATCGCAGCTGCAATCGGTTCGGCGATCAGGCCCGCGCGGCGCGCACCAGCGGACAGAACCGACTGGCGAATGGCGCGTTTTTCAACGGGTGTTGCGCCGTGGGGCACGCAAACGATAATCTTGGGCTTGGAGAATGTCGTACGTTTGTGGACCTTGCGGATGAAGTGTTTAATCATTTCTTCGGCGGTATCAAAGTCGGCGATCACGCCTTCGCGCATCGGGCGAATGGCCTGAATGGATCCCGGTGTGCGACCGAGCATCAATTTCGCATCTTCGCCCACGGCCAGCACCTTTTTGACGCCGTCCTTGAAGTGGTAAGCAACAACAGAAGGTTCTGACAGAACGATGCCCTTGCCGCGCACATAAACGAGCGTGTTCGCAGTGCCGAGGTCAATCGCCATATCAGACGAAAACAAGCTGCCTAAACCAAACATTTGTTTGTTCCCAATGATTCAATGCCCACGACTCCCCTATGGAGGCAGGCCTCGCGACTTATAGGCGTGGTGATGCACGGAGGAAAGGGGGCTTGGCAGGCACGTTGGCGTGATCTTGCCAGTGATTAGCGGCGGGTCAATGCGACCCGCCGCCGTGTTTGTTATTCGCCCGCGTCTTTGTAGCTGACTTCTTTGATATCGAACCCTGGCGCGGATCTTTCGCGCCGCACAAGCAGGCGGTTCAGCGCGTTAATATAGGCCTTGGCCGACGCCACAACTGTGTCGGTATCCGCCGACTGACCCGTGGCGATGCGCCCGTCTTCTTCCATGCGCACAGACACAGTGGCCTGCGCATCGGTCCCTTCGGTCACCGCATGCACCTGATAAAGTTGCAAGCGGGCGTCGTGCGGGAATAGCGCTTTGACTGCGTTAAATGTCGCATCGACGGGCCCATCACCGGTGGCCGAAACACTGGCGTCCTTGCCATCAATTTCAAGCACCATATCAGCCTTTTGCGGGCCGGTTGTGCCGCAGACCACGGTCAGTGATTTCAGGCGCAACCTGTCGTCTACGGCGTCGTTCTGGTGAACCAACGCCAACAGATCGTCGTCAAACACTTCCTTTTTGCGATCGGCGAGGTCTTTAAAGCGCACAAACACATCGTTGAGTTGGTTGTCAGCCAGTTCGATGCCCAGCGCGGCCAGTTTGGCGCGCAAGGCGGCCCGACCCGAGTGTTTGCCCATCGGCAGAGACGTGCCCGACAGACCCACATCTTCGGGGCGCATCACTTCGAATGTCTCGCGGTTTTTCAGCATGCCGTCTTGGTGGATGCCGCTTTCGTGGGCAAAGGCGTTCTTGCCGACGATGGCCTTGTTGAACTGCACCGCAAAGCCGGACACGGCCGCAACGCGGCGCGAAATGTTCATGATCTTGGTGGTATCAATGCGGGTATCCCACGGCATGATGTCGTGGCGCACGCGCAAGGCCATGACGACTTCTTCCAATGCGGTATTGCCCGCACGTTCGCCCAATCCATTGATTGTGCATTCAATTTGGCGCGCGCCGCCGATCACGGCGGCAAGGCTGTTGGCAGTGGCCATGCCCAGATCGTTGTGACAATGGGTGGCAAATACCACGTTTTCGGCCCCGTCCACCTCGGCGATCAAACGCGCGATCAGATCGGCGGATTCCATCGGCGCGGTATAGCCGACAGTATCGGGAATGTTGATCGTGGACGCCCCCGCCTTAATGGCGATGTCTACCGTGCGTTTCAGATAATCCCATTCGGTACGCGTGGCATCCATCGACGACCACTGAACGTTGTCTGACAGGTTGCGGGCGTGGGTGACTGCTTCGTGGATGCGCTCGGCCATCGCGTCTTGGGTCAAGGAGTGCATGTCACGGTGCAGCGGCGAGGTGCCGATGAAGGTGTGGATGCGCGGATTAGCGGCATGGCGGATCGCCTCCCAGCAGCGATCAATGTCGCGTGTGTTGGCGCGGGCAAGGCCGCAGATGCTGGCAGTCTTCGTGCGCTCGGAAATCTCGGAGACGGCTTTGAAATCGCCCTCGGAGGCGATTGGGAAACCAGCTTCGATGATATCGACGCCCATGTCGTCCAGCATTTCGGCGATTTCGAGCTTTTCAGCATGTGTCATCGTCGCGCCGGGGGATTGCTCGCCGTCACGCAAAGTTGTGTCGAAAATCAACACGCGGTTCTTGTCGTTTGTCATTTGATTGATCCTTTGGTCCTTAGCTGTCTGGAATGGCGCGGTTCACCTCTGAGCGGTCGCGCCGACAGGCACGCTCAGAGGCAGCTAAGGAGTAGTAGTGCGCGCAAAGACAGCCCTTGCGGGGCGATCAGAGGGGTATGTCGGCGCGTATCCATGATGCGGACTATACATTCAGGGTTCGGTTTGAAAAGGGGCAGTTTTGAAAAACTGCATTCGATTATGGGGTTTTGGGGCGCTGCCCCTTTGGCCTGCGGCCAATTTCCCCGATCAGCGGGGGCTAGCCCCCACACCCCCAGAGTATTTTGGAACAGAAGAAGCTGGACGGTGGTTTTATGGGGGCTAGGTCTGTGTCCATGGAAAAAGCATTGATCATTGGCGCGTCGGGCGGGATTGGCAAGGCTGTGGCGCAAGAGTTGGCGGAGCGCGGGGCCGCTGTGACGGGGCTGTCGCGCCGTGAAGACGGATTGGATGTGACCGATCCGGCGTCAGTTGCGCAGATCATGAGTGGACTGGTTGGTCCGTTTGATTTTGTCTTTGTCGCGGTAGGGGTCTTGGCGCCCGAGGGTGGCACGCCTGAAAAATCTTTGGCCGCAGTTGAGGCGGATGCGATGGCGCATGTCATGGCAGTGAATGCGATCGGGCCAGCGTTGGTTCTGGCGCAACTTGGGCGGTTGCTTCCAAAGGATCGCGCTTGCGTTGTCGGGGTGTTGTCCGCGCGGGTCGGCTCGATCGGGGATAACCAGATTGGCGGCTGGCATTCTTATCGCGCGTCAAAGGCGGCGCTTAATCAGATTGTGCACGGCGCGGCGATTGAATTGAGGCGCTCGCATAAGAAATCCGTTTGCGTGGCCTTGCATCCGGGCACCGTGGCGACCTCGTTTACTGCTAACTACGCTGGGCGGCATGCAAAGGTGACGCCGGACCTGGCCGCGCGCAATTTGGTGGATGTCATGATGGGGTTAACCCCTGCCCACAGCGGCGGGTTCTTTGATTATGCAGGTCAGCGCGTGGTGTGGTGAGGCTGGGTTATTGGCTGCCAGCCGCGTCGTCTTCGCCAGTGACACCTTGTGTTGCAGGACTTGCGGCACCTTGGGTCACAAGTGCGCCGTCTTGCCATGCACCTGTGGCGGTTTCGCCCGAAGCATAGCGCATTGTGCCGTCACCTTGGCGGCGGCCTGCGCGAAACATGCCCTCGTAGGTATCGCCGTTGGAATAGGTCGCCACGCCGATGCCGCTGATTTCACCGTTATGCCACTGGCCTTCGTAGACGAAGCCGTCGGGCATTGTGATCTGCCCACGCCCGTTGCGCTGGCCGTTCAGGAATTCGCCCTCGTAGATCGTGCCGTCGGCGTAGGTTGCAGTTCCCATGCCGTTGCGCTGACCATCGCCCCACGCGCCAACATAGGTGTAGCCGTCGGCATAGGTCATCGTGCCCATGCCGTGGTTTTTGGCGTCAAGGAATTCGCCCTCGTAGATCAGGCCATTCGCATAGGTCGCGGTTCCCGCGCCATTGATGACGCCCGCACGCCACTCGCCAGCGTATTTAGAGCCATCGGGATAGGTGATGGTACCAGTGCCATCTGCCAGATCACCGCGGAATTCACCCTCGTAGACAGACCCGTCGGGATAGGTCACAACGCCGACCCCTTCGATTTGGCCAGCGACCCAACCGCCGATGTAGGTATAGCCATCCGCACCGCGGAATGTGCCTTGGCCGTGACGCCGGTCATCGGCAAAACCGCCCTGATAAACGTCACCGTTTGCATAGGTCACTGTACCTGTGCCCGCTTTGCGCCCGGCGACCAGATCGCCTTCGTAAATATCGCCATTTGGCTGGGTAAGACGGCCTTGGCCTTCGATTTGACCCGCAGCCCATGTGCCCGCGTAGACCAGACCATCAGCCATCGTCAGCGTGCCTTGTCCTTCGCGTTCGCCGTCCGCAAGCGAGCCTTGGTAGACCGCGCCGTCAGGATAGGTGATCATGCCTTCGCCCTGCTTGACGCCGTTGACCCACGGCCCTTCGTAACTATATCCAGCGGGGCTGCGCATCGTGCCCATGCCGTGGTGCATGGCGTTGCGAAAATCGCCCTCGTAGACCACGCCGTTGGCATAGCGCGCTATGCCGCGTCCTGAAATTTTGCCATCGGCCCAGTCGCCCTCGAAGGTGCCGCCGTCAGCGAAAGTAATCAGGCCGAACCCCTCGGGTTTGCCAAGCGCAAATTGCCCCTCATAGACTGACCCGTTGGGGAATTGTGCTGTGCCCTGACCGCGAATTTCGCCCTCGAACCATTCGCCGGTGTATTCATAGTCGTTGGGCAACCGGTAGGTGCCTAACCCATGCTGGAGTCCGTTCAGGAAGCTGCCCTCGTAGACGCCGCCGTCTTCATATTGTTTGACCGTGGCATCCTGTGCAATCGCTGGCGCGGCAAGCAGCAGGGCTGCGATCAAGGTCAGAGTGCACGGAAAGGCGGGGCGTGTCATGTGCGTACAGTTCCTCATTTTCATGCCCCCAAGACTAGAGGACAGGACTGGGCCACGCAACGGCGGATTGGATCAAGTTCTGGCGCAATCGGCTTCCCCTTGCCGGTTGTTCTGCTAAATGAAGACGCGGGAACCGAGGATTGCTTTAATGACTGACACATTTCGCCTAACACTGGCCCAGTTGAACCCCACCGTGGGTGACATCAAGGGCAATGCTGCCAAGGCTCGTGATGCCTGGGAACAGGGCCGCGCGGCGGGGGCCGATATGGTCATGCTGCCCGAGATGTTCATCACAGGTTATCAGGCGCAAGATCTGGTGCTGAAGCCCGCGTTCACGCTCGCGGCGATGGATGCTGTCGAACAGCTTGCGCGTGATTGCGCCGATGGCCCGATGATCGGGATCGGCGGACCACTGGCGGAATTGCCCAAGCTTCACAACGCTTATTTCATCCTAAAGGGTGGCAAGGTTCATGCGACCACACGCAAGTATTTCCTGCCCAATTTCAACGTCTTCGACGAGGTCCGCCTGTTTTCACGCGGCGAAATGCAAGGGCCCTGGGATGCAGGCCCGCTGCGTATCGGCACGCCGATCTGCGAAGATGCATGGTACGAGGACGTCTGCGAGGCGATGGTAGAAAGCGGAGCGGAATTGCTGCTGGTCCCCAACGGATCGCCCTATTTCCGCAACAAATACGATATCCGCCTGTCCGATATGGTGGCCCGCGTGATCGAAAATGATGTGCCGCTGGTCTATCTGAATTTCGTCGGCGGGCAGGATGATCAGGTGTTTGACGGCGGATCGTTCGTTTTGAACCGCGGCGGTGAACTGGCCGTGAAACTACCGCTTTTCGACGAAGCCGTGGTGCATGTGGATTTTGTGCGTGACGACGAGGGCTGGCGTGCCTTGCCCGGTGACGTGTCGATTTTCCCTGATGACATGGAGCAGGACTATCGCGTCATGGTCGAGGGCCTGCGCGATTATATGCGCAAGACTGGGTTCAAGAAGGTGCTGCTGGGCCTGTCCGGCGGGATCGACAGCGCGATCGTCGCGACGATTGCAGCCGATGCGCTGGGGTCGGAAAACGTGCGCTGCGTGATGTTACCGTCTGAATATACGTCGCAGTCGTCTTTGGATGACGCCAAGGCCTGCGCAAACGCGCTGGGCTGCAAATATGACATCGTGCCGATTGCCGCGACCCGCGCTGCCGTGACCGAGACCCTCGCGCCGCTGTTTGCAGGGCTGGACGAGGGTCTGACCGAAGAAAATATCCAAAGCCGGATCAGGGGCCTGTTGCTGATGGCGCAGTCCAACAAGTTTGGCGAAATGCTGCTGACGACCGGCAATAAATCCGAAGTGGCCGTGGGCTATGCCACGATCTATGGCGATATGGCGGGCGGCTATAACCCGATCAAGGATATGTATAAGACGCGGGTGTTTGATGCCTGCCGATGGCGCAACGCGAACCATCGTGGGTGGATGGCAGCACCTGCGGGCGAAATGATTCCCGAAAGCATCATCAACAAACCGCCCTCGGCCGAGTTGCGCCCCGACCAAAAGGACGAGGACAGCCTGCCGCCCTACGACGTGCTTGACGGCATCTTGACGCTATTGGTGGACGAAGAAGCGAGCGTGTCTGATTGTGTCGCCGAAGGGTACGATCGCACGACGGTCAAGAAGATCGAACATCTGCTTTATATCAGCGAATACAAACGCTTCCAGTCGGCCCCCGGTCCGCGCCTTTCAAAGCGGGCGTTCTGGCTGGATCGTCGTTATCCGATCGTGAACCGCTGGCGCGACGACAGCTGATCTGTGTTATCGTGCTCTGAGATAGCGGAGGGTGATATGGCAAAGACAGACAACAAGACCCAAGCGACTGATGTAAGCGTTGATGATTTTATCGCCGCGATTGATCACCCCGTGCGCCGCGCTGATGCGATGGTCCTCAATAATATGTTCAAGCGCGTCGCCGGCTGGCAGCCCCGCATGTGGGGGCCGACGATTATCGGATACGGGCAGTATCATTACACCTACGATAGTGGCCGCGAGGGGGACTTTCTGGCGACCGGTTTCAGCCCGCGCAAGGGTAACCTCAGTATCTACATCCTGCCCGGATACACCGATTTTGCTGACCAATTGGCCCGGCTTGGCAAACACAAGCTGGGGAAATCCTGTTTATATATCAACAAGCTGGCTGACGTTGATGCAGAAGTCATCGCAGAATTGATCCGTGCAGGTATTGACGATCTGGCAACGCGATGGCCCGTCAACCCAACCTAAAGCGGGTTGACCACGCAGGTATCCAACAGGCGCAAATAGTCGTCCTTGTGACATAGTTGCGTGCCGTCGGTCATGACTGCAGCACTTGCGGCGGCGGACCCGTGTTGCAAGGCGGTGGCGATATCCTCGTCGCGCGCCAAAGCCATGGTGAACCCGCCAACAAAACTATCGCCTGCGCCAACCTTGCTGCGAATGTCGACCTTAGGTGCTGCCACATGCAGGCGCTGCGTGCTGTCCGCAAGCACAGAGCCGTCCGCGCCGCGTGCAACGATCACTATCTGCCCCGCCCCGCGCCGCACGAGGCTTGCGGCAAACGCAGCACTATCGTCGCGTGACGACAGGGGGCGGCGGGCAAGCCCTTCGGCCTCGTGCTGATCCATGCGCAGCACCATTGGTGGCTGCACCTGACCTGCGGCAAGGTGGGCAAGGATCGGGCCGGATGTATCAAGGATCACCCGCGCGTCGGGGCCGGCAAAATCTTGACAGATGCGGGCATAAAGATCGGGGGCGCCCCCGCTGGGCCCACTGCCCGACAACACAATTATGCTATCGGGTTGGGCTGCGGCGCGGATCGCGGCGCGGGCGGCGTCGATATCGTCAGGCTCCCAATCGGGGCCGGGCAACATGAAACGGAACTGGTCGTTGCTATGCAGGTCAATGACCGCAAGGCTTTGTCGGGTTTCGCTGGGGGCGGTGTGAACCACGGGCGTCAACCCCGCCTTGGTCAAAAGGTGCAGCAGGGCATGTCCGGTATCGCCGCCAAGTGCTACAAAACACCTTGCCTGCCCGTCAAGCTGATGAATGGCTCGTGCCACGTTGATGCCGCCACCACCGGGGTCGGTGACAGGGGGCGCACAGCGCAGTTTGATATTTGGCTGCACCTCGGACACAGAGGTCGCCAGATCAAGCGCGGGGTTCAACGTAACGGTGAGGATATCATGCATGCGATCACCTTTCGGGGTGATGGTGCCAAACGACTGATGGCGCTGCAAGTACCAATTGGTAGCGCTATCAGCGTGTGATCATTCCCACCAACGGTCAATCCGCGCAATGTCATCGTCCGACCAGCCAAAGTGATGCGCAAATTCATGCACCGTCACATGGGCGACAAGGGCTTCGAGCGTTTCGCCGGTTCGGTCGCTCAGTTCATCCAAAATCGGCATCCGAAACAGCCAGACCGTATCCGGCCCGTCTGGGATATCATCGGCACGTTTCAGGGTCATCGGCACGCCGGTATAGAGGCCGGTTATATCCCATTCGTCCTCGTCGATCTCGAGCATGTCAGGCGGGATGAAATCCTCGACACGGATCAGCACGGCCTGCGCGTTGGTGCGAAAAGCGTCGGGGAAACTTTCGACCGTTTGCGCGGCAATCGCGAATAGGTCTTCTGGGTTGGGAAATGCTTTGCTCATCCCCTCTATATGGACATTCTCGCGCCACTATGAAAGAGCCTCGCGGCACATAGGAGACCATTATGACCACCACTCGTTTCGCCCCGTCGCCCACCGGATATCTGCATATCGGCAACCTGCGTGCAGCACTTTTTAACTATGCGATTGCACGCCAACAGGGCGGTGAATTCATCCTGCGGATTGATGATACTGATGGTGAGCGGTCCAAAGAAGAATATGTGGACGGGATTAAAACTGATCTGGAATGGCTGGGCCTGACATGGGACCGCGTCGAACGACAGTCCGTACGGATGGAGCAATACGCTGCAGCCAAAGCCCACCTGATCGAAATGGGGCGTTTGTATGAGTGTTTCGAAACGCCGGTCGAGCTGGACTTGAAGCGGAAAAAGCAGCTGAACATGGGCAAGCCGCCGGTCTATGACCGCGCAGCGTTGGCGTTGAGCGAGGCCGAAAAGGATGCACTACGCAGCGAGCGTGGATCGCACTGGCGCTTCAAGCTGGACCTTGAGCGGATCGAGTGGCCTGACGGGATCATCGGCGATATTTCGATTGATGCGGGGTCGGTTTCGGACCCTGTGTTATTCAAGAATGACGGGCAGATTTTGTATACACTGGCGTCCGTCGTGGACGATACGGAATTTGGCATTACCGACGTTGTGCGCGGGTCCGACCACGTGACCAACACGGCGACACAGATCCAGATGATTACGGCACTTGGCGGCACCGTGCCGCGGTTTGCGCACCATTCACTGCTGACTGGTCCGCAAGGCGAGGCATTGTCCAAACGTCTGGGTACTTTGGCCCTGCGCGATCTGCGCGCCAATGGCATAGCACCGATGGCGATTCTTTCGCTGATGGCGCGGCTTGGCTCGTCTGATCCGGTTGAACTGCGCGAGACGGTTGATGAAATCGTAGCCGGTTTTGACATCGACAAATTCGGGTCCGCTCCGACGAAATTTGACGTTGCCGACCTTGCACCGTTGAGCGCGCGTTGGCTGGCTGCGCGTCCATATGATGCTGTCGCTGATCAGATCGCGGCACTTGGTGTACCAGCCGACATGGGCGCGGCGTTCTGGGGCGTTGTGCATGATAACATTGACAATCTGGATGACATGGCCCCGTGGTGGGACTTGTTCCAGAATGGCACCCCAGCCAAAGTTGACGCCGAAGACGCAGATTTTGTCGTGCAGGCATTGGGGTTGCTGGGTGATCCGCCCTATAACGATGCCACATGGTCCGACTGGACCGGTGCTGTGAAAGAGGCGACAGGCCGCAAAGGCAAGGGGCTGTTCATGCCGTTGCGCCGCGCGGTGACGGGGCGTGATCGCGGGCCGGAAATGGCCCAAACGATGCCGCTGATGCAGGTCAAACCACGGATTGGTTGAGGGGAAAACGATGGGCGCAGATAAGACACCGGACAACACCGCGCCCTCGCTTGATCCGACCGACTGGGAGGCGTTTCGCGCCCGCGCCCATGCGATGCTTGACGGCGCCGTGGACAGA
>FLOH01001355.1_pt1 | contig 38629 bp, 29 predicted proteins | sample 756751 | NCBI WGS metagenome assembly FLOH01 (sample SAMEA4026879, study PRJEB14308) | marine metagenome | biome: coastal water; material: water | depth 74 m
GGATTCGCATCTGAGGTTGCAGCCACACTGGGAGAACTTGTGTTCGATTATCTCGATGCGCCGTTAACTCGTGTGGCCGCAGAGGATGTCACGATGCCGGCAAACAGACGGCTCGAGGCTGAGGCTCTCCCACAGGTGAAGGATATCATTGGGGCAGTCCGCTCGCTAATGGGATGAAAAATGCACAAGGAAACGACCACGGCTCGTGAATTAATCGCCTATGGCTCATGGAATACTTCAAATAGAAACATAACATGGCTGTAAAAATTGTTATGCCTAGTCTGAGTATGTACACGGTCGAGGGCGAGTTGACTCGGTGGCTTATTGATGAAGGCATGCTAGTAGTAGAAGGTCAGCAGATCCTGGAACTGACTACTGAAAAGACGACTGTTGAGATCGAAGCTCCGGCAGCCGGGATTCTCCACCAAGTAGCCTCCGAGGGAGAGCAGGTTAAGGTTGAGGGGCTTCTCGGATATATTCTGGCTCTCGGAGAGGTGCTGCCTGCCGCTCCTCCGGCAACACCGGTGGCGGCTTCCGTTCCAGATTCGCTGGCGGTGGCTCCTGCCAGCACATCGTCGGGGGCCTTGGCAAGCGGTGTCAGATTACGCGTATCTCCCATGGCCCGCCGTCGAGCTGAAGAGCTCGGGTTGGACCTGAACGGGGTTACCGGAACGGGTCCCGGAGGCAGGATAACGGAGGCTGACATTGAAAAGGCGGCAGCTTCAGGAAGATCGGTTCTGAAGCGAATTCCGCTTACCGGCATTCGAAAGATGATAGCTGCAAGAATGCAACAAAGCCTATCAAACACGGCTCAATTGACTCTGACGCGCGAGGTGGATGCCGGTCCGCTGATACAGGCAAGGAAGAAAGTGGAAGCCGCCGCAAAAGCGGATAAGGTGAAGGTTCCTTTTGACGTACTGCTGGCAAAGGGGCTGGCGCTTGCCCTCCTCGAAAAACCAGACTTAAACGCCATTATCGAGAATAACCAAATTGTGGTCCTGGAAGAGATAAACGTGGGCATCGCTGTCGCGACAGGCGATTGCCTGATCGTGCCCGTGCTCCGGAATGTTGACCGGCGAGCAGTCCTGGAATTGTGCCAAGATTTTGCCTCGATTATTGAACGCGCCCGACAGGGAAAGCTCCAGCCTGAGGAGTATGAAGGCGGCACTGTGACGATCACCAACTTAGGTCTCTACAATATCGATGCGTTTACACCGATCCTCAATCCGCCGGAAAGCGCCATCCTGGGTGTTGGCCGGATAGCCCCGCGCCCTTTCGTCACGGAGGAAGGCGAGCTGACCACGCGCCAAACCGTGCACTTGAGTCTCACTTTTGATCATCGAGTTGTGGACGGAGTGACCGCGGCCTTACTGCTTAATGATATGGTAGCACAGTGGCCTAACCTGGGGTGAGAGCTACTATATTACTTTGCGGCGAATCTACCGATCGACAGTGGCAAGGATGAGAGAAGATGCTACATCTTCATTACGCTAGATTAATAGGCTGCATAATGGGTATCTGCCAAAGGGCGACTGCTGGTTTTTGCGTTGACACCGTTTAAGGTCTAATCGGGATTTCTGTTTTTTTTTGGGGTGCATCTTAAATAAAAAGAGAAAAGAGACTTGGTCAGATGAAAGCAGTTGTACTTTATGTTCCTACAGACGTGAGGATAGAGGAGATAGAGAAACCGGAGTTGGAGAACGAAGGTGAAATTATCATAAGAGTGAAGGCTTCCGGGATATGCGGGTCGGACTTGCACCTCTTCAAATTCGGCTTGTTCCAGAACGTTGGTAAGGCCTACAATTCTGGATTCCTTATGGGACACGAGTTTAGCGGAGATATTGTGGAAATCGCCGGAAATGTGAAAGGGGTGAACGTGGGGGACAGGGTTGTTGCCGTCGCCAAGGGAGCGCAAGCGGAGTATGTCAAAGTTGCTTGCCGAGGAGCATGGAGCGTTTTGCCGATATCTCCCGATATTAGCTATGAAGAGGCTGCGACAACAGAACCACTAGCTACCTCTCTCCATGCCGCTAACCTTGCCCTGCGTTCTCAAGCTCGGGAACACTGGTTGCTAAAAGAAGCAAGCGGTATGGAAAATCGGCGAACAGCGGTTGTATTCGGGGCTGGTATCATCGGTCTTGGGGTGCTTCAAATCTTGAAGGCGACGACAAAGGACAAAGCCGTGGTCGTTGACATCTCTGACAGACGCCTCGATATGGCGAAAAGGCTGGGCGCCGATGTGACAATAAACTCAAGTAAAGAAGATCCCGTTGAGAAGATGATGGAAATGACTGGGAAAATGGATCTTCGATATGCAAGCGCATCTTCGAGCGGGGTAGACACGGTGTTTGACTGTGTCGGGGCTCCTCGTGAGTTGAAAGGTGTAGCACCTCTTCGGCAGGCCATTACAATGGTCAAACCGAACGGAAAAATAGTGGCTGTGGCATTCTTCGAAAAACCTCTGGAAATCGAAGTCACCGATATTGTAGCCAAAAATGTGAGCCTTCATGGTGCCCTTGAATGGTCACGCAATGAGTTTATACAGGCCTTTGAACTTATACGTTCAGGTAAGATAAACAGAAAGCCGTTGATATCTCATGAGTTTCCGCTGGATAGTGCTGCAGAGGCATATGAGACTCAAGCCAACACAGACGAAACGGTAAAGATAATGATAAAACCCTAATTCAAATGCTTTGAATCCTTAAACTACTCGTCCTATCGCATACTTCAAGGAAACGCTAATAACTTTTCTGGAACTATCCGTCATGTGCATGCAATCTTGCCGCAGTTTGTGGAGCCTATACACTATAGCCGATAACTTTCGAAGCAGCGTGACAAGCTTTTTGATTGATACGCTTACGTGATGGAAGGCGCAATTGGTCGATGGTCTTCCTCCCATCAGTCTGTCGGCTCTTGGCACAGGAGGAGACGATAATAGTACCATGAATTGTGAAAGCTTAGCAGAGATCCCCGGGTTATGCTAAACAAGATGCCGTTAGCCTGAACTCGTCAATAAAATACCCTCAAAGTAAGAATAATTGATTGGGTCGAATGCAAGTTTGGCAAGGAATGGAATTGCGCCGGCGACGGCGCGAGAGAGAACATGCCGGCGGCGATGGAAACACCGTTGTTTCTGTGGCCCCGAATAAGCTGGAGAACTTTAAGTCATGCCCTGCCCCGCAAAATGTTTTGGGCTTTTTGCTATATGCGTGGTTTTGCGGAAAAGATTCAGGTTGAGTATCTATTCGGCAATAAACTGACCCACCCCACATGAAAATAGGTTTCGCCAGAACGGAGTAGCAGTGCTCCGCGGTCATGCGTCCATGTATGCCATCACGGTTGATCGCGAGTCTTTACACGCACGTAACCCGCTGGAACACGATGTTCCGGTGGGCCGGCTTGTGGAGGAGGAGATCGGAAGGAATCGTCTATCCGACTGCGCGGTGCAACGCCAGAACGCCGGTAAATCAATTCGCCGGAGGTGAGCACGATAGAAAAAGCAGCCAATCTCCCTTTCCGTTTTCCCAAAGGGGATCATCAATAGATGTTCCATCGATCAGCGATCCAATGAAAGGGAGCGTCACAGTTTTGAATTGAAATACATTTGATTTAAAGCTTCTGCTTAACCGACGGGTTAGACGTGAGCGGTGGAACCTCGCTATCAACGCTGTAGGGACGACACAAGACAACAAGATCGAGCAATCACGTTTGTTGGAGACAAGATAAGAAATCAAAGCTGAGCTTCGATAGTCGCCTTATCTATAACTGACCATACTTGCACAATCTTTTTTTTTCGAAATTTATAAAATACATTTTCAGTAAATGAAACTTTCTTCCCATTTACTTGGAGGCCAAGGAAAATTTCCTTTGGCGTACAGTGGAAGCGTAGCCGGCTTGCTACATAAGGCGGTTCGCAAATTTGCAGCTGAATGTCGAAATAAAGGTCGGGAATTTCATAAAAATCTTTCTCCAGCATTTCGCGATAACCAAATACCCCGATCCGCTGACCGTTGTATTCCACTTCATCATGAACAAATTTTGCCAGATTCTGCCAGTCCTGCTTATTCAGGCAGGCAATGTAGTCTCGATAGACGCTGGAGAGGTCGGTTTTAATCATAGCGATTACCCCTTGTGCGAACGGAAGCGCTGGCACGCGCGGCTTTCCGCAAGAGTGACTGTGGCCGCAAAGAGAGGGCTGGACGCACCGCTTCGACGGTCCGCTGACCTCTGCCGGACAGACAGCCCTATCGAGCGCCGCTCACGGATGGCTTGCAATGCACGATGCTCAAGAAGCGCTCGACTGGTTGCATGATTTTAGCGTATTGAGAACGTCTAGCGAAGAAGGTCACCGATGAGCACCGGAAGTGAAGGCACTGTGCGCAACATCGGCCCGAAGTCTGAGCGAGGCTTCAATCAAGAACAGCGTCCACGATAAGCTCAGAAACTCTTCGCACCCTTCGAGTGTCAAATGGGGCGTCGCCTACAGCGACGCGGGCAGCGAACTCCTCTACATTCCGAGTTGCAAGCGCCTTGAAGGAATCTACAGACTCCGGGTCAAGTCTCTCCAGTTCCCGCTTCTTGTCGTTACTCATAGCGAATCCACCCGACAAATGAGTATACTGCAATAACGAATATAGCCCCCTTCATTACGGCAAAATTTCAATATAGTACTACAAATCGGTACGCTATCCGGCATAATTGTAGCATTTCATACGACATTGCTGCTTTTTTGTAATTATATTAGGACGATTGTCGCAAAATCGCAATGTTATTGGGCAAAATACTGTATTTCTACCGGGATGAAGCATTATTCGCATCGTGTCTATCAAAAAATCCGAGTCTCGTTCTGAATATTGCCCGGGCTGTGTGAGGAACCTATTTTCGATTGCGTGACGTAACGCTGGAAGCTTATTTCTGATTTCCTGCTCAGATATTGAATAACACGTGTTCAAAGGGCGCGAAGACATTATTGCCCGACGTTAGAAGAGCGCGGAGATAGGAAAGTCCGGGTATTCACCCGCGTATATGACCGATCCAGTAAGGGCAATAAAAATTCCGCCTGCCAATGGAGATATGCGATAGAAGCCGTACCGTCGCGGCTTCTGCCTTGCCGAGCAAGGGTAGCCGCCCGGCGTTACCGCTGCTATGCTTTTCACGAGATATTCCTTTCGTTATTATCTAAAAAACCAGCGACGTGTTCTTGAAGCGGTGGATGATTCGGGAACGAGGAGTAGGCTCACGAAATGAATGCAATCGAAGATCGGCTTATTGAATCAATCGACCGCTCGGAGGACGATATCCTCGATTTGACCTCCCGTCTCGTAGCCGAAGCAAGTACGCTGAGCAATGAGAGATCGGTTCTGCAGATAATGGAAAAAGAGCTTATCCGGCTTTCCTTGGATCCCCAAAAGGTTCCCATCGATCCCGTCAAACTTAAGAATCATCCCGGTTTCGCCAACGTGCCGTGGTCATATGAAGGTCGTTACAATCTCGTAGCGACGCGCCCCGCCGATGCGCCTGGTGGTCGCAGCGCGCTGTTTAACGGACATCTTGACGTGGTGAGCGAACAACCTGTACGGCTGTGGGAAACCGATCCATATGAGCCGCTCATCAGAGACGGATGGATGTACGGGCGCGGCGCCGGAGACATGAAATCTGGTATCGCCGCGATGGTGTACGCCGTCAAGGCCGTAGATACTGCGGGCTTCGGTTTGAAAGCACCGGTTATCCTCGAGACAGTCATAGAAGAAGAGTGCAGCGGCAACGGTACGCTCGCGTGTCTCGATGCGGGTCACGACGCTGACGCCGTGCTGATCCCCGAGCCGTTCGGGATGAAGATCATGAGAGGCGAGTTGGGAGTTCTCTGGTTCAAGGTAAGCCTTACTGGAATACCGAGGCATGTCGCTGAGGCTCAAGCCGGCGTCAACGCGATTGAAAAGTGCTTCCCCCTGATAGCGGCTTTGCGAGAGCTTGAAGAAGAAATGAATAGCGAAATCCATCCAATGTACCGGGACGTGAAACATCCAATAAACTTTAACGTAGGCATAATCAAAGGCGGAGACTGGCCATCCACTGTGGCGGCCGCGGCGGAGTTCCACTGCCGCCTCTCCTACTTTCCCGGACAAACGTTCGAGCAAACCTGCCGTATCATCCGGGACGTTATCACCCGGCGCGCGGTGGATGATCCATGGCTTTCCGAAAATCCGCCGGAAGTAGAGTTTTACGGCTTACGAACGGAAGGGCACACGATTGAAAAGGAGCTTCCGGCATTTCAGATGATAGCGGAGTGTCACAGAGACCTGACGGGCAATCCGATCGAAACTATGCATACGACCGCCACGACGGATGTGCGCGTATTCCATTTCTACGGCCGTTCCCAGGCGACATGTTACGGCCCGATCGCTGACAATATTCACGCCGTCAACGAACGCGTATCAATCGAGAGCATAATGACCACCGCGAGGCTTTATGCGTTATTTCTTGCGAGGTGGTGCGGTATTGTCAAATAGAACATGATTACCCTACAAAACGTGAGGGACGCGATGGCGTCTCATCGACACCTGCCGCTGTCGGGCGACGGAAAGCGCCGCGCGGCCGTGGCGATTGTGCTTCGGGAGGAATTGGGCGTTCTCCGCTTATTGTTCATGGAGCGTACGAAACGCGCGGGAGATCCCTGGTCCGGCCATCTGGCGTTTCCCGGGGGCCGGATGGAGGAACGCGACGGGACGCTGCGCGACACCGCCGAACGGGAAACCCGGGAGGAAATCGGTCTCGATTTGAGTTCGGCCGAGTATCTCGGGCAGCTGGACGACGTGACCGGGGCGACGGTGCCGGTGGTGGTGTCCGGATTCATCTACAACGCCGTACAAACGGGGGATTTTGAGTTGAACCACGAAGTCCAGGATGTGTTCTGGACCGCCTTCGACGAACTATTCGATCCTGAACGGCATACGGAATATTGTTATCAATCCGGGGGGATTAAACGCTCGGCGCAGGCTATCGATCTGCTCGGCTCCGGGCGACCGCTCTTATGGGGATTGACGTACAGGTTTGTCGCGCAGTTTCTCAGATTGCTGGATTTTGAGATCCCGTCACGATAATCGACGCACGCTTAACGCGTGAAAACCCCCTTTGGCTGTGATTTTTCGTGTAGATTTTACACGATTCAATTCGGGGATCTTTACATGCGAATCATAACTCTCTATCATCCGTTCGATGAACGGCAACGCAGGGCGAAAGACCCCGCTTCTTTTAGATTTTTCTCTGTCGTCGCATACTTTCATACCGCATTCTGACCGTTGCAGCCGTCGGCGTGAGGCGCTCCCCGGCGATGTGCAATCATCCTCCGCCACTCGATATCCCGGGTCGCGACATTTCTTATGAATCAACCCAAAGAAACCTTACTCAGTTCCGCCAATCTCGAGTGTGAAAATGCGCTCCAAGCTTCTATCGCGGCTCTGCAAGAAATATACGCCGATCTCGACAACCGCACGGCGGGCTTCTCAAAGCGGGGAAATCTTCAATGCCCGGAAGGGTGCGGAATCTGCTGCAGTAACTTTGAACCGGATATAACTAATATAGAAGGAAAGTACGTCGCCCTATACCTGCTCGCAAAGGCGCCGCCGCTCATCGATCGGCTGACGGCCCTTACTCAACAGCAAGCGTGCGTTTTCTATGAACCGGACGGCTTTTACCACTGCACCATTTACGCGGCTCGTCCGCTCGTATGCCGCGCATTCGGCTTCTGCGCGTCGGCCGGCAAGGATGGGCGGCCGTACTTCACCGGCTGTAAGTGGATGATAGGTGCCAAAAACGCCGCTTCGTCTCTCCTGGAATCGGCGGATGCCCCGCCGGTAATGTCGGAATACGGAATACGCGTCAGTGCTTTATCTATAGGCGCCGCCAGGAGCGCGATGAGGACCGAAGTGCTTCGGGCGCTATCTTCGGTCTCTTTGCACATACAGCTCTCATCCCCGCCGGAAATCGGCACGCCGCGGCCGGATTCGGATCTTCCGCCGGCGGACAACGCAAGCCCCTCCAGTGCGGCATGAGCGTGGACTTTCCTCGAATTCTGCCGGCCTGAGATATCTCTGCGTCGGATGCAGCCTCTATAGATTGTAAAACACTTATGCGAACAGCGGATGACATCGACGCAGGAATTCGGATACGCTGTATTTGGCATCAGGGGATGCGTCACCTTTTTAAGTTGGCGAGGAAGGAAAACTTCCTGCCAGTCCGCGGCATGTGTTAAAGGGAGGTTTGTGATGGAGCTACAACCTGATTTTGAGCGATTACGGAAAGCGGTGAATCATGAAGAGCCTGACCGGCTCCCTTTGTGGGAGGGTATCGTCGATTATTCGATAATGAGCAAGTTTACCGGTAAGCCCGTTAACGCTGACACTCTCGACACCCAGTTGGAGTTTTGGGCCGGCGCCGGGTATGACTTCATTCCCCTTAACGTGGGTCTCTTGACTCCAGGCAAAGTAACTCAGGAATCCGCTATCATGCAGATTATTAGAGACACTATGCTCGAGGACACCGCGGACGTTAATAACGAAAAAGAGTGGAGTGTTGAAAACAGAGGATACATAAAAGACCGGAAAAGTTTTGAAGAGTTTCCATGGGAAGCGGCTTCCCGTATCGACGTCAGCAAACTGCATCAAGTCAAGGAACTGCTTCCAAACAAGATGAAAGTGATAGCTGTTTCCGGGAAGATCTTCACCCTGACCTGGATGCTCATGGGGTTTTCAGATTTTTGTATCGCCCTTTTAGACGACGAAAAACTTGTCGCAGATATTTTTGAAAAGGTAGCGAATATCCAGTTTGCGGCGCTTGATGAAATATTCAAGATGTCTCATGTAGGTGCGGTATTCATTGTCGATGACCTAGCCTTCGGTAACGGACCGATGATCGCACCGTCCGCGTTCCGTGACCATGTGTTTCCCTGGTATAAGGAGATAGCCGTACGCTGTCATGAAAACGGACTTCTCTATTTTCAACATACCGACGGCAATATTTTACCGTTGATGGAAGATCTTATCGATATCGGTTTGGATGCCCTTCACCCAATTGACCCGACATGTCTGGACATCGTGAAAATGAAGGAGGAATACGGCGACGCTATTTGCCTCCTGGGAAATGTGTCAAACGAACTCTTGAGCACCGGTACTGTAGAAGAAGTGCGGAACGAGGTGAAGCGGTTGATCGACTTGGTCGCACCCGGCGGCGGGTACTGCCTCGGCTCAGGAAACTCGGTGCCGGATTGGGCCCGTTTTGAGAACTATATGGAGATGCGGAATACCGCCCTCGAGTTCGGCGGGTATGGAAAGAGATAAATGCGTTTGGAGATGGTCGAATGAATACATTGACTTCTAAACAACGAGTACTAACAGCCTTGGAACATAGAGAACCCGATCGTGTTCCCATAGATCTAGGGGGCTATCAAACCGGTATTATGGTGAATGCCTACGAAGGCATCAAAGAACTTTTGGGAATTGAAAAGAAGACGAATATTTTGGAAATAAAGCAGCAATTGGCCGTACCGGATGAAGAGGTGTTACGTCATTTTCACATTGATACGCGTTACATATTCCCTCGGCCGGCGCTGGCCTCGAATCCACAAAAAATGGGGGATGGTTCGCTGGTAGACATAACAGAATGGTGCAATCAAAAGGTGATAAAGAGACCTACGACCCTCTATTTTGAGTATTTTGATTCCCCTTTAGAAAAAGCGAACATTGACAACATCGATGATTTTTCCTGGCCGGACCCTGACTCGCCTCAGAGATATTCCGGACTGAAGGAGGATATTGAAACCCTTGCTCAAAACAATGAATTCGCAATCGTAACCACACTCGGCGGCGGAGTGCTGGAAAAATCGTGGGAACTACGGGGTATGGAACGGTTTTTTACCGACACTATCGATAATCCAAAATTCATCGAAAGCCTTCTGGACAAAGTCTTAGAGATCGAAAAAAAGCTCTACGGGAACTTCCTTTCCATAACCGGAGGATACTTAGATGTAGTTCAGATGTTTGACGATTTTGGAGCACAGAACGGGCCCTTGTATTCTCCTCAATTTTTTAGAGATTTCATAAAGCCGCGAGAAGCAGATCTACTAGCAACGGTTAAAAGCAAAACAAAGGCAAAGGTAATGTTTCATAGCTGCGGTTCTGTATGCGAGTTTATTCCGGATCTAATCGAGATAGGGGTTGATGTACTGAATCCCGTTCAAGTCAGTGCAAGAGATATGGATACGGCGAGATTGAAGAAAGAGTTTGGAAACGATATCTGTTTTTGGGGGGCAATCGATACGCAGAGAGTTTTGCCCTTCGGAACGCCTGCGGATGTCCGGGAAGAGGTAAAAAAGAGAATCGACGATTTGGCTCCCGGGGGAGGTTATATTCTTTCTTCGGTTCATAACATACAAGACAAAGTCCCTGCTGAAAATATTGCCGCGATGTATGAAACCGGGAGGAAGTATGGTTTGTATACATAGGACAAGCCGTTTTCGCCTGCTCTTTAGATCGTGTCAACGGCGATTGCCTGTCATTAACATTGGTTGGTTGCCGGGTTGGCGGGTGACACGTCAGCTGGTGCCGTAAAGGTCAGACAAAGAGAGTCGGAAAGGAGGAATTATGGCGAAGGAAGAAGTTAGAGTCGTTGAATGGGAACCCTTGAAGGCGTTCACAAAAGAGGTGTTCCTTCGAGCGGGGGTGCCTCAAGACGGGGCGGAAGCGGAGGCAAGCGCGCTTATTTGGGCCAACCTACGAGCCGTGGATTCTCACGGTGTCCTGCGTATCCCCTGGTACATCGATAACATTGACAAGGGGGTGATGAATACAAGGCCGAACATTCAAATCGTCAAAGAGACACCGGCCACGATGCTTGTGGATGCCGATCATGCGATGGGTCCCGTAGTGACGATACAGGTCGTAAACAAGGTGGTGGAAAAGGCCAAAAAGGTGGGGATCTGCTGGGCATTGATTCGAAATCTTACCCACCAGGGCGCCCTGGGATTCTATTCCCAGATGATGGCGAAGATGGATATGGCAGGCATTGTTTTTGTCTGCAGTCCTCCCAACATGGCGCCTTTTGGTTCCAAAGCTCCCGGTGTGCACAACAGTCCTATCGCTATCTCAGTGCCGACCAAGGGAGAGAGCCCCTTGAGTCTGGATATGGCAACCAGTGTGGTGGCGGGGGGAAAGCTTTGGCTCGCTGTCGACAAAGGGGTTCCCATACCGGAGGGCTGGGCATTGGACAAAGAAGGCAATCCCTGTACCGATCCGCGCAACTCTGGTGCTCTGCTTCCTTTCGGCGGTCCCAAGGGTTCGGGGCTGGCCATGATGTTCGAGTGTCTTTCCAGCGTCATGGCGGGAAATCCGCTGCTCGAACCGGCACTCCATGGCAGAGAGGGGAGTGAAAGAGCCGGGAGCGGCGGAAAGAAAACCGAGGCGGAACTGCTCAGTTATCTTCCCAAGAGACACGTCCAGAACAGCGTGGTAGCAGCCGTCGACATCGCTACGTTTACCGATGTGGAAAACTACAAGGCAACGACGAGCAGTCTCATCGAGGGAATCAAAGGGCTGCCAAAAGCTGAAGGGGTCGAGGAGATATTCGTGCCCGGTGAGCCGGAGAGCCGGACATACATGGAACGCTCCAAAAACGGGATCCCGTTGCCCGCCGGTACATGGGATAAACTACGCGCTATGTCCGAGAGATTTGCCGTAGCACTGCCGGTTACGCGGAGTTAACGGTCTGGAGAATGGCGGCGGTGTAGCCGGTTTCTTTGTAGACACGCGCGGCGTTCAACCCGGTCCGTGCAAATTCTACTTCGGCCGGGGAATAATTCGTTCCCATTCGCCGCTCGTGACGTACTCGGGGAACCACTCTCCAAGGTGACGCAGCGTCTTTAGCTTGACGTCAAAATTCTGGCGTCTTACGGCGATCGTGTCGACCACCTCGAATCCGCAGGTGGTGAGAACCTTTTTTAAGGTCACCCCGCAGGCCTCTGCCCCTCCGCCCCCGCCGCCGGCCAGACAGATACCAAGGACTGGCTTAAAAAGCTTTGTCTTGCCGCTCGTCTGCATGGCCATCCAGTTGCATCGCCGCAGACGGTCGGTGAAGGCACGCATGCTCTCGCTGAGGTCACCGAAATATACAGGGTTTGCAAACACCGCGGCATCCGCGGCGTCGAGTTTCCGCTCCACCTCGTCAAAATCGTCCCCGATTATACAGCGCCCCTCCGACCGGCAGATGCCCCAGCCGTTTGCGTCGCATTGTCTGCACCGTTCTATCTTCATCTCCGGCAGAAACACTGTCTCGACTTCAGCTCCGCTCGCTAACATTCCGTCGAGCAGAGCTTTTGCGGCCAAAGCCGTCTTTCCTTCCGGGTTTCGGCTCCCTATCACGGCTGATACTTTCATGTATAACTCCTTCGATATGCTGATCGGCGCTCGGTCATGATCCCCTCGAGATGGGGGCATGCCGCCCAAATCCTCCTACCATCCTATAATGATACCTGTCAACGATCAACCGGGAGACAGATGACCAACGCGCTGAAACAAGCAGAGACGGGGAGGCCGGCAGCCGAAGGAAGTTCAAACCGTTGCTGAACCGAAATAATTAGTGGTACATATACAAAGGGCAGGTTATTGTTGCTCCATCGACTGCGGCGTTAGCGGTCTTTGCCGGGCGCCTTAGCGTGCAGTCAAAGCTATACGGACAAAAGGCGGACACAATGCGCATAGAAGCAGTAGACCTCTTCTACGTAGCCCTTCCAGAAATAACTGACGCCGCTGACGGGACCCAGGACTCGTTCCTGGTGCGGGTACGCACCGATGAGGGTCTGGAGGGTTGGGGTGAATCCGATGCCTCGCCCCTGGTGTCCCTGGCGGCCTACATATGTCCCATGTCCCACGGTAATATCATCAACCTGAGTGAGTCGTTGCTGGGCGAGACGATAGATACACCGGACGACGTGCGCCGTCTCCACTTCAAGGCGCACAGACGGGCCATGGATATCGAGCAGGTTGACCATGCCCAGAGCGCCGCGGACATCGCCCTCTGGGATGTTCTCGGCAAGAAGCTGGGGAAGCCGGTGTACGCTCTCCTGGGCTACGAGCGGACATACCCCAAGCTGCCTTACTGCTCGGTGCTCTTTGGCGACGACCCGGAGGCCACCTATCGGATAGCGAAAGGGATACGTGACGAAGGCTACCGGGCGGCCAAGTTCGGCTGGGGCCCCATGGGCGAGAACGAGGAGACGGACATAGCCCTCGTCCGCGCGGCTCGAGAAGGCCTTGGCCCTGACAGCCGCCTGATGGTGGATGCCGGCGTTGTCTGGCAACTCGACGTTGCGACGGCCTACAAACGAGCCTGCCAGTTCGCGCCTTTCGAAGTGACATGGCTGGAAGAACCCCTCCTGGCCGGGGCAGTCGAGCAATACGCCTCCTTAAAAGAGATGGGCTCACCTGTCGCAATCGCCGGCGGCGAAGGATGCAACACCTACCGCGCCGCCGAGGACTTCATCAGACACGGCAGGCCGGACTTCGTGCAGATAGACGTGGGACGCATCGGCGGCATTACCGTCTCCGATGAGGTCTGCCGTTTGGCTCTGCAGGAGGGCGTCACCTTCGTGAACCATACCTTCAAATCGCATCTGCAGCTTGCCGCCTCGCTGCACGTCCATGGCGGTGTGGAACAGTTCGAGTTCCTGGAGTACCCCGATACCCCCTCTCCGCTGGCACGGAACCTCACCACCCGCCGTATTTTACGCGATGAGGACGGCCTGGTTCGCGTGCCCGAACTCCCCGGGCTGGGTATCGATATGAACCTGGAGATCGTGCGCAAGTATCTCAGATCCGTGCGAATCGAGATTGATGGTAAGGCTGTATTCGAAAGTTGTTCGCCTTAGCTGCATCAACCCATCAACCTGTTTACAAAATAAGCATCACGGTAAGATCTAATAGACTGATGTTTGGCGATGCCATCACCCCGCTGTTTAATTTCCAAAGAGCCGGTGATGTGTTGTGCTTTTTCAATTCGGCTGCAATATCGACGCCGGCTTCCTGTGCTTCGGTAAAAGTAAATCCGTCGACAATGCCGCCCGCAAGACACGAAGGCATATCACCAAGCTGACCGGAGAATTGAATACCCGGACCGTCGGTTCCATCAGTATCTACCGACGCCATCACTATGTTCTTGCTCCCGGCTATTTCCCGGGCGGCAGCCAGGGCAAACTCCTGGTTTCTGCCGCCTATGCCCGTCTCCTTGCCGATAGCCACAGTCATTTCCCCGCTGCTAAGCAGAACGCACGGCGGTTTAAATGGCTGGCCGAGATGCTCGATGGTCTTAGCGATCAACGAATATACTCTTGCCGCCTGCTGCGACTCGACGAGGCTCATGCGTTCAGACAGAATCGTAGAATTAAACCCCAGCTCCTTTGCTTTTTTTAGCGACGCAGGCAACGCTGTTTGATGAAGTCCCGGTCTGATGCCAAAGATACGATTATGAGCCATTATTTTTTCGAACTCTTCGGCTTTGACCGTATCGTATTTTGGGTCGGCCTTCTCCAGGAAGGCTCTGACGGATTCAGGTACTTCTTCCCAGGCATCCCACTTCTTGATGTTGTCGATGGCCTGCTGGAAGGAGGCATTGTCCGGTAGTACGGATGGCCATCGCCTGTGATGCACGAGGGAATCGTAATCACCCGGGTCCTTGGTCATAATGTGAATGATTCTCGCCGGCTGGATATACCGGTTGATACGCCCGCCCAACATCATATCCAGATGATTCCTGACGGGGTTAAGGTCTCCGGTTGAAGCGCCGTGCTCCAGCTGCATCACGTAGTTTACTCTTCTTACATCGTCGATAGTCAGACCCGGCGCAGGCATCGTCCACAGCGCCGAACAACCGCTCCCGACGCATGTAAAAACCAGATCACGTTTAGTAAGGTTTTTTGTCATCTCAATAATCTTATGACAACCCGCCGCGCCGTCCTCATCCGGCACAGGATGACCGCCCAACGTGACATCTACCCTTTGGAGGATTACCGGCTGGCCTTTCTTGTCAATGATGTGTCCGCCGGTGAGCCTCTCCCCCAGAACGTCCTCGATAGCCTTGGCAGCCCTCTGGATTCCCTTACCTGCGCCAAACAGATAGATATTGTCTATCTCATCCAGGTCAAAAACTGTGTCTCCGGATACCGGCGCTCCCGCCGGTTCATATTCTTTATTACCTACTATCAGCCTATTCTTATCGATACGAATGAGCTTGCTCGTATTTTCATACGGGTCCGAAGCCTCGAGCCCCGCTTCGAGTATCTCCAGCATCGCCTTTCTGCCAGGAATATTCCCGTGAGAGGCCAGACTCTCCATATTCTGTATTCTTAAATCCATAGGATTCCTTCGCTGGTAAGTCTTATATCACTTTCGGGCGCCGACCGGCCCGCATACAAGTCCATCTATGCCAAGAAATTTCGCCCGGCCGGCTAACTCAGCCTCTATTTGCATGAACCGATTACCGATCGGGCCTAACGCTCTATTGCGAACGGTGCCGGCATTGATGCCTACACTGTAGTCTGCAATTTCAGGTCCTTCCCCGCGGCTGCTGCACGGTTCTACCGCATAACCGTTCTTATACGCCCATTGGATCGTATCAAGGGCTTCGCTGATGGTGCCAATCTGGTTTACTTTCAGTAACACCGTATTGCAAGCACCAACCTCTATGCCTTTCTTGAGCCGTTCTACATTCGTCGTAAAAAGGTCATCTCCAACGACTTGTATGCCGAGTTCTTTTGTAAGTTGAGCGTGTCCTTCAAAGTCATCCTCATGCAGGGGATCTTCAATAATGATAAAATTATATTTATCTACCATTTCGTGGTAAAGCTTAACCATATCTCCCTTTGTCTTTTCTTCTTTTGTAAAGAGCCCGACATAGACATCCTTTTCTTTGTCGTAATATGTAGTCGCGGCGACATCAACCTGAAGACCGAACTTACCTTTGTATCCGGTCGCCTCAATTACCTCCATACTCAGGTCCCATAGATCGCGATCACTTTCGATTTTTCCGGCCTCAACCGTAATACCTGGAAATACCGCACCGGCAATTCCATATCTCTTCCTAGCTTCTTCAAGAAGCATCGTTTTGACATGCCAACACGCCTCCGCCGCCGCCGAAAATGTGTCAAAACCATGGGCCACAAGCTCATAGCTCGGTTTCCCGCCGGAATGCGTGTGACTGACGTAGCGTGTACTGCCGCCAAAGGAAAGCACACCCGGTGTAGGGAGTACGTTGGCGTTGACTCCACCGAGATGCCGGTAGAGAGGAATACCCATACTTGCGGCACCGGCTTTTAAAACGGCGGCCGAAACACTGGCCGTTGCGTTACCACCCAATTTCGCTTTGTTCTTCGTACCGTCGAGCTCGATCATGATATTGTCGATCTCACCCTGATTCAAGCAATCTTTTCCAATTATGGCAGGAGCGATAACATCATTGATATTGTTTGCCGCCTTTGTCATGCCTTTGCCTTTCCATCGGGTGCCCCCGTCATAAACGAATTGAACCTCATGAATTCCTACGGAAGCGCCGGCCGTCACTATAGCGGATTCGACAGTTCCGTTCGCAGTCGTTACCGTTGTCTCGACTCCCGGAGTTCCCCGGTCTGAGAACACCTGTCTGGCAAATACGGATTTTATCAGCGACTCTGTTTTCATTTTTATTGCTCCTTTCATAAATCTGCGTCAACGAATATAGTCATTACCGCTATTTGTCAAGCAAAGATAGCTGCGTGATATTTGGGGGAATGGAACTGGATCACTACCCCCCCCATGCCGTCTCGAGATATGATCGCGGCGCAGAAAACCGTACTGGAAACCGGGTCCCTCTGTGCGGCGGTCAACTATTTTTCCTTTGCCGATTCCGTCTTTGAAAACATCCGAGAGACCGATATAATCGTCCATGCCGATGAGCGATCGGACCAGCACAATATCCGCTGGTGAGGAGAAATATGAAAATTACAGAAATTCGAGCCGCTGGTCTGTGCGGCGCAACGCCCGCGGGCGGGTGGAGTGAGGAACTTGCTCCCGACGATTCGGTTCACACACTGATCTCCGTCGCCACCGACGAAGGTATCACCGGGCTCGGCAGCGTGTTTACGAACGCCGAATTGGTCCGAGGCGCCCTCGCGGTGCTCGAGCCTCTCTATCGGGATGAAAACCCTTTGGAGCCCGAACGTGTCTCTGAAAAACTCAGACAGCATACCTTCTGGCTGGGACGGGGCGGATCGATCACCCACGCTATCAGCGGAATTGATATCGCACTTTGGGACATCCTCGGCAAAGCGACCGGGCAGCCCGTCGGACGCCTCATAGGCGGGCGATACAGGAGCCGTGTGCGCCCGTATGCATCGATCCTCATGCGCAAGCCGGATGAGCTCTCTGATTCCTTGAAGCGGTTGATGGACCACCGGTTTTCGGCCTTCAAGATCGGCTGGGGACCTTTCGGACGGGTGAGCGACTCATACGATCGAGAGATCGTCGCCGCCGCGCGCGAGGCCGTCGGCCCTGATTCGATGCTCATGGTCGACGCGGGCGGAAGCGATGCCTTCTGGAACAGGGGGTACAAATGGGCGCTGCGCACCGCCGAAATGCTTGCTGACTACCAGGTCGACTGGTTCGAAGAGCCGTTGGCTCCGGATGCGATCGAGGACTACCGGCGGCTCCGTCTTGCATCCCGCCTGCCGATCTCCGGCGGTGAAGTCCTTACCCGGCGGCAATCGTTCCTACCATGGCTCCAAACCGGCGCCCTGGATATCGTGCAACCCGATGTGACGAAAGTGGGAGGGATCACGGAGTCGCGCCGGATTGCGTGGATGGCCGAAGCCTTTGGTGTCCGTTTTATACCCCACGGCTGGAATACCGCGGTCGGACTTGCCGCGGATCTCCAGCTTGCGTCGGCCTTCGCGCACACCGACCTGGTTGAATATCTTATCGGTTCACCGTATGTCGACGACCTGGCCGCCGTTCCATGGCGGCTCGACGCCGACGGTATGCTCGCGATCCCGGAGGGCCCCGGTATAGGAATCGAACTCAATCCGGAGGCGGTGAGAAAATACAGCGATGATAAAACCTTTATGTAGCGCTATCGTTGTTTAGTGATAGATATTGAATAAGTTGATATCTATCGGTTAAACTCAGGACTAATAAAACCCTATAGGAGACACTATCATGCCAATGAGACCAAACTATTTAAGAAAAATTCTCGATGAAGGTAAACCGAGCTTTAGCGTTCATCAGCTTATCGTCGACCCATCCATCACAGAGATACTTGGACATATCGGTGGTATCGATTATATCGAGTTCGTGGCGGAATACGCCACCTATAATCCGACATTCCTTGACACGTTCTGCCGTGCGGTCGGGAATTTTCCCGGTCTATCATCGATGATAAAGGTAGAACAGGATCCGCGCATGTGGCTGACTCAGAGAGCGATAGACTCAGGCTTCGATAGTATACTTTTCACGGACATCCGTACCGCCGCTGAAGTAAAGGAATGCTTGAGCTACATACACGCCGAAACTCCGGAAGACGGAGGCCTTCACGGCGCCGGCTCGAGAAGAATAAACGGATATGGCGCTGGAATCGCCAACGCCGAAGATTGGGTCAAGGCACTCAGGAAAATCGTCGTTAACCTGATGATCGAAAAAGAAGCTGCCATGGACAACCTTGACGAGATACTCGAGATTGATCATGTCGATATGCTTCAATTTGGACCGGCTGACTATTCAATAAGCATCGGCAAGCCCGGACAAATGAAAGACCCCGGTGTCCAAGCCAAACATCGTGATATGATCGAAAAAGCCCTCAAGGCCGGTAAACACCCCAGAGTAGAAGCACCTAACGTTGACTCTATCCAGGAATACTGGGATATGGGAGTACGCCATTACTGTATCGGCTGGGATAGATCGGTTATCGCACAATGGACCCGCGAGAACTCAGCGGCGTGGGCGAAGTTCTTAAGCAAGAATCTCGGGTAGGCGGCCGGTAGGTTGTTATTATAATGTTTAGCCAGCGGCGGTTCGTGACCGCCGCTGAGCTTGGCCGTCACGAACGGTCGGCAACGATTAGCACATTTTGGCTCGGTTTTATTTATTCACATACATTATAATCAGATTATGAGCAGAGCCTTTGTATCGGAATCGGATGCAAATGACGAACCGGATCTCCCGCCTCTGAAGATTCCCCTCCCGCCCGGTGCGCGGAACTATATGACGCCGGCCGGGGCGGAGAAGCTCCGTAATGAAATTGCCGATTTGCGTAAAAAGGATCTATCGAAACTATCGGTACTTCTCACCGCTCTGATGTCATCCGGAGCGAACGCAAATTCGAACGAATTGAGGACGGCACGACAGGACATGGCGATCTTGGTTCGACAGCTGAACTATCTCGAAGAATTGATGAGTACCGCCGAGGTAGTTAAACGGCCACCGGGTCCGGCGGAAAGGGCGGCGTTCGGTATGACGGTGGGCGTCCGGGCGGACTCCGCTTTAGAGGCTACGAACTACACGATTGTTGGAATATATGAAAGTAAGCCCGAGGAAGGGTCGATCAGCTGGGTATCGCCGATTGCAAAGGCACTCATCGGAAAGCGTATCGGCGATGTCGTGGAGATCAGCCTTCCGGCCGCAAAACGCAAACTGGAAGTTGTTTCCATCCGTCAGGATTGAAGGATGATGGAGCAGTCTGATAATGAACTTCGGCATCAGGCGGCGACTTTCGGCTTTCGCAAATACACTCAGATGGCGTTCGCCTCTATGTAGTCGAAGTCTATCTCCATACCCAATCCCGGCTTCTGCGGGACGTGTACGTTACCGTCCGCGTCAAGCGGATCGATGATCTCCTTGAGGTATGGGGCGGGCTTTTCGTAGTCCACGAAAGGATGGAGCAGGCCGCGCTCGTAGTACTCACCGGGGATGCCCATCGCGGCGAGGACGTGGAGGTTGCCAGCACCGGGGCTGTGTATCTCGCAGGCCACGCCGAAGGACTCGCACAGATGCACGATTTTCATGAGCGGGGTGATGCCGCCCACGTCGAAGACGCCGCCGCGGCTTATGTCGGAGGCGCCCCGAACGATCCATTCGGCGCGGGTGTGCATCTTGCCCTCCGCGGTTTCCGGGCCCACCACGGCGATGTCCAACTGCTCGGTGAGCCAGACGTAGGACGAGATGTTGTGCTCGTCCATCGGTTCTTCGATCCAGCGAAATATGAGTTTCTCCAGTTCCCGGCCGAGATAGAGCGCCTGCTCCCGGCTGTAGTAGTGGAAGGAGTCCACCATCAAGTCGATGTCGGCCCCGACGCGCTCCCGGACGGCTCGGCATGCGGCTATGTCCCTCTTTGGGTCGGGGGCCCACTCGATGGGAGGCATCCAGGTGTGCAGCTTAAACGCCTTGTAGCCCTTTTTCACGCAAGCCTCGGCGAAGTTGGCGTAGGACTCGGGCGTGTCCAGCCCGTTGGCCAGCTCGTCACCGCACATGGTGCTCGCGTATGCCGGGATGGTGTCACGGTAGCCGCCAAGCAGTTTGTACACCGGTTGGTTTAAGTATCTGCCCGCAAGGTCCCATAAGGCGAGATCTAAGACGCCGACGATCCGGTCGGAAAGGACGCCCAGGTGCAGCCGCTGCCGCTCCTTTAGCCGCTGCCATATCCGCTCGCGATAGAAGGGATCCTCGCCGACGACGGCGGGCTTGATGATCTTCTCAACCACATCCGGACCTATGCCGAAACCGTAGCCTTTCGCCCCCTCGTCGGTGACGACGGTAATCAGGGTACCGGTCACCTCGTGGTCAGGACCCGGGTGCCCGTGCCCTTCTGAGTCCCTGACCACGCTGGACGTGTACTTGAAAGGGCGTACCTCGATGTCTGTTATCTTCATGTCCCGTCCCCCCCTTAAAACTCGCCTACAATGTTTAAAGGGTTTTTACCCTCGGAAACCAGCACTACATTCCTCCAAATAGTTTCACAGCGTGGTTTCATGTTCTCCTCGGAAAGTCCGGCCATATGCGGAGAAGCTACCACATTATCCATTTGAAGAAGCGGGTTCTTCGCCACCGGCGGTTCCGGGTCAAAGACATCCAGACCTGCGCCGGCAATCTTCTTCTCATTAAGGGCACGGATCAGGGCATCTTCATCTATTACGTCACCGCGGCTGGTATTTATTATGTAAGCTTCAGTTTTCATTTTGTTTAACTCTTCCCGGCCTATCATTTTTCTGTTTGCCGCAAAAGACGGGACATGCAGCGTTACGATATCTGATGTGGATAGCAGTTCATCCAGACTCACCGGGCGGGCTTTGAGATCGGCTCTAAGAGCATAAGGAACAAAGAATCTTTCAAAATAGATTATGTTTGCACCAAAGCCGTAGCAGAGCTTTGCAACTCTTCTCCCGATGTTCCCGAACCCGATAATCCCGACGGTCTTGTCGTAAAGCTCATGTGAACCCGCCTGCTCGGTGGTTCCCTGGAACTTGCCTTCACGTATTGACTGGTTGAATAGCACCAATCTTCTCAGGCATGTCAGCATGAGAAGAACGGTATACTCCGCGACGGCTATGGAATTGGCTCCGCCGGCGTTCGCGACAAAGACTCCATTTTCTATACACCATTTTACCGGCAGGTGATCCGTACCCATCCCCCAGGTCTGAATGAGCTTTAACTGTTTCGCCGTCTCAAGAACTTTTACCGAGACTCGCCCGCCTAAGGCCAAAAGATATTGAGCGTCCTCGAGCTCTTTGGCTGCCTTTTGTTCGCCCTCATCCAGATCCACCAGGGTAGCTTCCCACCCGGCAGGTTTCTCACTCATTATTGCATCCCATCGGTCAGAATCCTTGCTACGCATCAGAGCCACTACTTTGCCGTTTGTCATAATCCCCCCTTTGTTATTTGAATCGGTCTTTCCTATCTGCCGGTATAGTCTACGAACACAGGGCTCGCCCAAGCCATCTCCAAATCACTCTGCACGACACGTACCCAGTATGGGTTGATACCCGGCCCGGGAGACGGATCAACGAAGGTAAACTCCGCCGTCTCCTCGCCATCTTTCTCAGGAGCCATCGATATCGTCAGCTTACGGTCCAGCACTCCGATGTCTATCTCTTTTGGTCCCGCCTTGAGTTCCTCCAGACCGATGTTGAAGCTCAACCTCTCCGCCGGGCTGTAGGATATCTTCATGGAGCCAAGAAAGCCATACCCGCCATACCTGGGGCCCGAGATCAGCGTTGTGTTCAGCACAATTCCGAGCAACGAATCGTCATCCCCATCGAGGTCCACGACCACCCCGCTGGGATAGCCGCAGGTAACCGAGTGCCACCGCAGACCCTTGCCCGTGGTATCGGAGACGTAAGAGCGCGGACTGTCGAACCGCAGCTTCTCTACTGTGCCGATTTTTCCACCCGTTATCGTCAATCCGCCATCCCAGATCACGCCGGAATAACTGGTTTTCCGGCTTGCCCCTTGCCATATTATACGTACACGGTTTGCTGAACCGGAGAGCGCGGGAGGATGGCTGTAGATCGGCTCCAGCCCCCTGAAAAGCTCTACGCTCTCCAGAGGTGCTGTCCCGGCGACGAAGACAGAAGCCTTGGGAGGAGACTCAGTTGCGTACTCCGTACCCATCGGGTGTCCGTCCACTGACGTTCTCACAAGAATCCTGGCGCCGGTGGTGGCATAACAGCGCCGGGCTTTCACCGCTTCCAGGAGCGACTCCAGCGTGAGCGCCTCCGCGTAGAGACCGGTATAACCGCCTTTGGCGTAGCGTCTTGTCTGATGCCCCGGGTATTCCCCCCCCGGGCGCCCGGTATAGCCGTCGCTGCCACCCATGAAACCCACCTTGTAGCCCCGCCGCAGAGCGTCTCTCAGAAACCACTCAAAGCTGCCGTGCGTGGAGGTAACCTCTATCGCCGGCTCCAGTGCGGGTTCGTGGTACGCTAAGTCCGCGTGCCTCCCCCCAACGTGGGGTATGATGACCGCGTCTGAGTACCGGTAATTATTATGGAGGTCCGTGATGTGGGGCAGATCGGTTTCAACATCGGACTTGTCGTTCACCCCGCTGTGGCTCGACCGCCGGAGGGGCTGCCGATGCCTTTGGAAATAGACGTTGTGGTCGCCGCCCATCTCGGTGTCGCCGGACCACTCGAAACCGGGCAAGGGCACGAAACGTCCCGGCTCAAGAAACTCGACCTCGGCTTGTTGCTGGACCTTCCAGTCATCGTTGGACATATCGTGATCGTTTCGCTGATAGCCCGCAAAGTCCAAGGCGGAAACATCGCGTGCGTAGCGGAAGAAATCAGGGATTTTGGCCGCCATCGCCACCTGACCGCCGTGAGCTTCACCCCAGTAGAGGGTGTGCCTCTCCGATTTTTCAATACACAGGATGGGATTGCTCATCGCCGAGAAGCCTCTCTCCGTATCGGTGACCGTGAATCTATGAAGTCCCGCCTCGTTGCAGACACAACTTTCAAAGGAATAGACGCCGCTCTCCTCCTGCTTAAAAGTATGACGGGAGGATGGCATCTCCACACCCCGAGCCCGTACCTCCACGGTACCCCTATACGGAGCGGAGGGGTTGCCCCACTGGTCCTCGGCCTTTACGAGCAATCGGAAGGTCTCTCCCCTGATGACGCCGGACGGTGCGATAGCCACCAACCGGGAGGGTGGCCCGCCGACGACGGTGAGGTAGGGCGAATCTTCCAGAGTAACAAACTCGCCGTCGCCCTCAGGATCAACCGAGACCCGGAAGTTCCGTCTCCCCTCGACAAATGTCTGCGCCCGGGTACCCGGGCCGCCGCCGCTTCGGTCTCCGTAGGTAAGAACGGCCTCTTCACCCGGGCTCAACCCTTTCCCGTTCACGGTCAGAAGCAGGGTTTTGACATTTCCGATCAGCACGGCTGTCCGCACGCCTTTTGGCGCATGGACCGTCAAATACTCGAGGGAGGAAGGGTCGTCGATCTGCGGGAGTCCCCAATCTGTGTCCGAGTCCGTATTGATGCGGATATGCCCTCCAGGCGGAAGGCCTTTGGACCCGGCGACGTAGGTCAGCTTCCAGGTACCGGAGCTTCCGGCGGCTACCTCCCCACTCGGATCGATGGTTGCATATCCATAAAGTTCCTGCTGCTTCTCGTTCTCCACAATCCCGGCCTCCGTATCGCGTTCGGTTGATCTGCATTCTACAGCCGGGATTACCTATTTTCAACGCTTTTTCAGGCCTTACCTGGTTTGATGCAGCCTAGAATCAGGTATTTCGTAAATCCCTGTTTCCGGGATACAATGCGCTGGCTTTCGAGACATGACCAGGAGGAACAATGCTGATCTATCCGGCATCACTCACGCTTACAGTGGACTCATTACGTACAGGCCAACGGGATCTGCTCGCTTATATCAACGAGGTATGCGACCGGGTGGAAGCCGTGGACCCGCATATCGAGGCCATAATACCCGAGCCCGGCAGACGCGGGCGATTGATCGAAGAGGCGGAAGGGCTCCGGAGGCGGTTCCCCGATCCAGGCAGCCGGCCTGCTCTCTACGGCGCGCTTATCGCGGTAAAGGATATCTTTCACGTATCCGGTTTTGTCACCAGGGCCGGTTCCGCGGTACCCCCCGAACTTATCGCCGGGGCGGAGGCGGCGTGCGTTTCGCGGCTTCGTGATGCAGGCGTCCTGATCCTCGGCAAATCCGTGACCACCGAGTTCGCCTACTTCGAACCCGGCCCCACGCGTAATCCGCACAATAGGAACCACACGCCCGGAGGCTCGAGCAGCGGCTCCGCGGCCGCGGTCGCAGCCGGTTTCTCTCCTCTGGCCTTAGGCTCCCAAACGGTGGGTTCCGTTATACGCCCCGCCGCTTTCTGCGGGGTTGTTGGTTTCAAACCGACGCTGCATCGTATTCCCTCAGGCGGTCTGGTGCATTATTCACGCAGCGTGGATCACGTAGGGCTCTTCACCCAGAATGTCGAAAGTATGCGGCTCGCTGCCGGTGTTTTGTGCCAGGCCTGGAGACCGCTGACCGGCCCGGTTTCCCTCCCCGTGCTTGGTGTGCCCGACGGCCCCTATCTGGAGCAGGCTGAGCCGGAGGCCCTCCTATCCTTTGAACGTCACCTTGCCCGGCTCGAAGAGGCGGGATGCAGGATCAAGAGGGTCCCGATGTTTCGCGACATCGAGGCCATCAACAGTTTCCATCTGAACCTGATTTACTCCGAATTCGCTCACGAACATAAAGAGATATATGCCGAATACGGTCATCTATTCAGACCCCGCACGGCTCAAATGGCGGAGGAGGGTAGGGGCGTCACCGATGAGGAGCTGCACAGGGCACGCCGTCACTGCGGGGTCTTGAGATCGGAGGTGGAGCAGCGTATGGCCCGCGAAGGGATCGATCTCTGGGTCTGCCCCGCCGCAACCGGGCCCGCGCCGGAAGGAATCGGTGCGACCGGGAACCCGAACATGAATCTTCCATGGACCCATACCGGTATGCCGGTCATTACCTTGCCCATGGGAAAGGCCGGAAACGGGTTGCCCCTCGGCCTGCAGCTGGCCGCCTCCTTCGGCGCGGATGAATATCTCCTGGCCTGGTCCCGGATGCTCATAGAACTCACCGGTTAATTCATTCCCGCCTTCCGGAAAGTGCCATAATATTTGAAGGAGTTGTCTCTTTTATGGAACTAGCGCGCCGGCGTTCAAAAGTGTTTTACGGCAATTACGTCATAGCTGCCGCTGTGGCGATTATTCTCTATACCGGCGGTATTGTCCATTTTGGATTTACGGCGGTGTTCGAACCGCTTGCTAACGAATTCGGATGGAGCTATGCAAAGGTTTCCCTTGCATCTTCATTACGCGGTTTTGAAATGGGATTGCTGGCTCCTCTCATCGGACTACTTGTCGACAGGTTCGGGCCGCGAAGGCTGATATTCGTCGGCTCTATCTGCATCGCCGTCGGCTTTGTTCTTCTAAGCCGTATATCTACTATCGCCGGATTCTACGGCTCTTTTCTTCTCATTGCCATCGGCATGAGCACATGCAGTGGAACCGTACTTTTAACGGCAGTTACAAACTGGTTCCGCAGGAGGGTGGGTATCGCCATCGGAATCGTTTCAAGCGGATTCGGGCTGGGCGGTCTCATGGTTCCTCTGATAACTTTGTTGATCGACTCGATCGGGTGGCGCACCACACTGTTCATCGTTGGTTTGGGCATGCTGGTAATAGTTCTACCGCTTTCCTTTGTAATCCGCCACAAGCCTGAGCAGTACGGCTATCTGCCGGACGGTGACAGCGCCGCTCCTGTCGTTGACGGGGAAACCAAAACGACATCTGAGGACAAAGAGTTCAGCGTACCTGCCAGGCAGGCGCTAAGGGGGAGGATTTTCTGGCAGATAGCGATTTCGTCCACCTGTCACGCCTTTGTCATCGGCGCTGTGGTCACTCATATGATGCCGTATCTGAGCAGTGTCGGTATCACCCGGTCACTTTCCAGCGTTATCGCATTCATCCTGCCTCTCGTGAGCATCTTAGGTCGTCTCGGCAGCGGCTGGCTGATTGAAAAGATAGGCAGCAGGTTCGTTTTTTCTTCAAGTTTTGTGCTCATGATCGTCGGCAGCCTTATTTTCGCCTATGTCAGCAGCGAGAGGCAGTGGTTGCTTATTCCCTTTATCATCGCTTTGAGTCTTGGGTGGGGCTTGAGTGTCACAACCAGAACAGCGCTGCTGCGCGAGCATTTTGGAAGGGCGAATTTCGGCACCATTATCGGGGCGACCTTCGGCGTCATGATGATAGGGAATGTAACCGGATCGCCGCTTGCCGGTTGGGTGTACGACACCCTGGGCAGTTACAAGGTGGCCTGGCTCAGTTTCGCCGCCGTCGCCCTGGCGGGGGCGATTCTCGTGTTTACGCTTCCCCCGGCAAGAAAAAAATAACGCGTTATAAACCTTTCCCGGTTTTGCGGCAGGCGGCTAACTAAGCCCAGGGATAGTAGCCGCGGGCCGTTTCAAGCATGGCCGCTACATTTTCAGACGGGACTTCTAAGTTAATTGTATGCACCGATCCGAGAACGTAACCGCCGTCGCCTCCCAACTCGTCTATCCGCAGTCTCACCTCCGCCGCCACCTCTTCAGGTGTGCCGAAGGGTAGAACATGATGGGTATCGACAGCTCCCCAAAACGTGAGGTGGCGGCCAAACTCGCGCTTCAGTTTCCGGGTATCACCCATCCCGGCGGCTGATACCTGTACAGGATTCAATGCTTCAATACCGATATCGACAAAGTCTCCGAGGATATCTGATATCGCACCGTCGCTGTGAAGGGCCACTTTGGCGTGTGTGTTGCTCTTTACCGAGTCAATCATACGCCGGTGATACGGCTTGATGAGCTCTCGATACATATCGGGCCGCATAAACAGCTGTTGCTGCGTGCCCATATCCTCGGGAATACAAACCACATCTACGATATCTCCCACTACTTTCAAGGCAGCGACGGCGATACCGGCGCTGATCTCGAGCGACTTTTCCATGATGAACTCGCTTAACTTACGATTGAGCATCAGATCCACCATCGCGTCAGAGAAACCACGCAGCCGCTGGTGCTCTCTGAGAATACAAAAAGGCAGATTCAGTACAATAGCCGCGTCGGTTTCAGCCCGTAGTTTCATCGCTTTCTCTCGAAGGCCGCTCACCCGCCCCGGATCGTCAGAAACAGGCCATTTGTGTTTTTCAAGGTCATGAATGGTCGGTTCTTCCCCCTCAAAAGGGCCTTTTTTCGCAATGAAATAGTTGCCCATGCTGCGCGTCCAAACAACACCCCACTCGTCTGCGTAGTTGTCTTTGTCGATCCATCGACGAGGGGTAAGAACAGGTTTGTTCAGATGTAATCCCCGGAAATCTATACCGAGAGCTTTGAGCACGGCTTCCGTAGGTTCGGCCATGCCTCGGCTACTGTCGGCGTCGAAACCACTCAAGTCACCGGCTTCATCGTCTATTTCGAGCAGTTTGATCAGACCGGTGTACGGCGCTATATGGATGCTTGTCTGTTGGATTCCTCCAATGTCTATAGGAACACGGTCCGTTTGTTCATGGTTTAGCGCTTTGAGCGCCCGTTCCCGGTGGTTCATTAAAGCCATGTTTCCTCCCGTCAGAATGAGTAGTAAACTACCAAACTTATTTCTGAATTATACCTGTCGATACGGAGTTCCGCTATATCCGACGTTGAAGACTTCATGCAAAGTTACCGCGGCGAAACGGAAGAAGTGGGTGAGTCTATCTGTTGAACTGGTCGTAGACGGCGAGAGAGAGCGAGGCCAGGCTCAGGTCGATCTCGAGACTAATGCCGCGGACGTCCTTCGCCATGATAGCGACGATGTACGGGCCGCTTGGGGAGTAGACGATGCCCGCGTCGCACCGCACGCCGTGGTAGCTTCCCGTCTTATGAGCGGACTCTACACCCACCGGCAGCTTGAGCGGTATGACGTTGTTCAACTGCTGGAGTTTCAGAATGTCGAGAACCGCAGTGCGTGAAGAATCGGACAGTATCCCGCCGTTGTAGATCAGATCCAGCAGCCTGCACATATCCGCCGGTGAGGAGACGTCGGACTTGCTAAGCGAGAAGCCATCGGCGTCCGGCTTGTACCTCTGGAGGAAGAGCTTTTCAGATGCTATCTGGAAGGTGTGGGCCGGGTCGTCGGGGTTGAGACCGACAATGCTGTAAAGAAGCTCTTTTGTGGTCATCGGTATGCGGGTATGGGTGAGACCCGCATCGTCCAGCAGTTTTGAGAGTTCTTCCTCTCCGACGAGATCGAATATAACATCTGTGGCGGTGTTGTCGCTGATGATAATCATGAGCGTCGCGAGATCGTGAAGCGTCGGCTGAATACCCGCGCCAACTGTTTTCAACACCCCGGAACCGGGGACACGCATCCGTTCCGTTAGCTCGATCCGCCGGGCCGGGTCGAGTTCTCCGCGATCTATCTTGCGATACATGGCCGCCAGCAGAGGTATCTTCAGCGTGCTGGCGGTGAAGAAGGGCTCGTCTGCGTTATGAACGATCTCAACACCTGTGCACAGGTGCCTGGCAGCGACACCTACGGTTGCGCTGACGCTGGAAATCGCATCTCGCAGAGCATCTGACAAGCGGCTCTGCTCTGCTGCCGCGGGGGCGGGAGAATAGACAACCGGCTGTGAATCGCGCAGTACATGTTTCCTGCCGCCATGAGCATTAAGAATAGTCTCCTGCAACGCCTTGGCTCTGGCATCGGTCTCCTCGGGGTCCGCGACGGATCGTAAACGCGCGTCCATATCCTTAAACTTACCGGCATATGCAGGGTCGTCGATCAAGTCATGCATCTCGTGCGGATCCTTTAGGACGTTGAACAGCTGCGGCTGATAACCGACGTAGTAGATATATTTGTAATCGCCATGCCGGAGCATGAAGCCGCCCGTAGTAGATCCGGTCGCGTGGTATTCGCTGAATACATCACGGTCTATCGTTTCAGCTGCCTTCGCGATTGTAAGCAGCGACTCACCCGGCAATTTCCGCTCCCTCTCGTCCGGCTCGATCCCGACGGCCGCGAGGATGGTGGGATAAATATCGACGAGAGAGACCGGTGTGGCGCAGACTTTTCCTCTTGGCAGATCACCTCCGGATAGGATCATGGGAATACCCGCCGAGGCTTCGAGCATATTGTTCTTGTTCCACATACCATGGTTGCCGCCGTTCTCACCGTGATCGCTGGTATAAAGGATGACGGTGTTTTCATATTCACCGATCTCACGGAGCTTATCTAAAACCCGGCCAACTTGCAGATCCATATAGGTGCACATGGCATAGTAAACGCGGCGGGCGTGGCGGATAACGTCGTCACTGTATCCCTGCTCGTAGCAGTAGAACTTCCTGTTGTCCCGGCAGGAGGGATGCATGCTCCATTCCCCCGGCCTGTAGGCGAAGGGCATGGGGACCTCCTTATCATCATACATCGCATAAGTTTCCGGCGTCGCCACCAAAGGGAAATGGGGTAGGGAGTAGCCGACATAGCAAACCCAAGGAGTATCAGCGCCTTTCTTTGCATCCAGGTACTTGAGTGTCTCCTCGGTGATTCGGGCGTCATACTCCAGATAGGAAGATGTTCCGACGCGCGCCTCAGCGGGGAATTTCCCCACTTCCGGCTTGTTTGCTTTGGGCTCTCCTCTCAAGAGCCCATAAATGTCTCCGATACCATTACGGATATGGAGCGGGATCCGCTGGTCCGGGAACCCTGTATCATCTTCGGCGTTCCGGTAGTGCAGCTTACCGATAGTTGTTATTGGAATATCCGCCCCAATCAGACGATGTCCAAAACTCGGTATCTGACCGGTATATGGGGTAGCGTTGTCGATGCAGCCTATTTGGGATCCATATGCGCCGGTTGCAATGCTGGCGCGTGCAGGCACGCAGATAGGATTATTGGTGTACGCCGACACGAATCTTGTTCCTTCGGCGGCAAGCTGATCGATATTCGGCGTGTAAATGACCTTGTTGCCGTAGCAGCCAACCTCGAATTTGCTGTGCTGGTCAGAGCAGAGAAACAAGACGTTAGAGGATTTTTCCATTTAGCAGCTCCGATGCTTTGATTCTTTAATACGTAATCACTTTGTCGCTGTAAACAACCCGTTGAGAGGGCGCCCGCGACGAAGTCCCTTTGTGCGACATCAGCGCTGTCCTGTGGCACTCCTTCATACCTCGCCCTTTTTAATCAAAGCGTTCAACCGCTTTCTGTAATAGATGAAATTGTCCAAGGAGATATCCGGGGGTACATGATGATCGATATAGGGAATAAAACCGCCCCTCTTCAGCATCGGCGGGATTTTTTTCGCAAGCTCCGCGTCGATGGCATTTTTACCTTGAATAACCGCCCGTTTGTCGATCCCTCCGATCATTTGGAGCTTTGGGTATTGTTCCCGCACCTCCACTACATCCATGTTTGCCGCCGCCTCGAAGGGATAGATCGCGGTGACCCCTCCCTCGAGAAAGAGGGAAATGAGCTTCCAGCAGTTACCGTCGGTATCGACAAGAATGTTTTTCACTCCCACATCTTTTAAAAAAGAGGTAAATTTCTTGTATGCCGGGAGCATGAACTCCCGGAACATCGCCGGCGAGATGAGCGGCCCTGTGTTGTAGCACATATCTTCCCACATGGTGAAGACATCGATATCGAGCTTATCGAGAACGGGTGCGTAAACCTCGATATAAAACTCAAGAAGGTCATCGACGATCTCCCTGATGAACTCCGGATCGTCGTAGTAGCAGGTCATCAGCCGTACCTCGCCCAGGAAGTAGCGGATGGGACCGAAAAAGCCGACAAACCTCCCCAATCTCAACGCGTAGTCCCGATTGTTGTAATCGCCGACGATCTCATCAAAGTGCTCCGGCATCCTTCCGGGTGCCTTTGGGTTGAACCGCTCGGCCTTGTAGCGTTCCCAATCATCCCGATTTACCACCGGCCATTGGAGGTATTTGGGGATGCTCGCGGTACGCCCAACCTCCATCTTGACACCGATTTCGTCGATGACTATCTGCCGCTCGCCCCTATCTTCGAGAACCCGGCGCTCTGTCTGGGGAAAGATCCAATACTCACCCGGGAATGACTCAAGCGGCCTCTCAAGCTCGAGAGTGGTGCCGCTTGAATCTTTTACCACGGGGCATCCGGTGACATGCACCATTCCCTGGCGTTTGTTCTCCCCGGCATCATCTCCGATAAAATCCGTCACCCCTTCTCCACGCCATCGTTGGATCGTTTCGATCCAGTATGCCATCTCCCAGAGCGGGGGAGGGGTAGAGAGATCGAAATCCATCGTCGAAAGAAACTTTTCACGTACGTTCATGCCGCCATTTTACTCTATTATTATTTCGACCGCCAGTTAGCGAGGGCGGCCGGGTGGACCGGCAGGAAGTTCTTGAATAGGTGAGGTAACCAAGATTCTTGACACCTCCTTAGGCTCTATGCTAGGCTGGGCGTTCATTTCCCGCGTGCCAAGTGCGCGGATCAAGAGCAGGAGAAACCAGATGGCAACAAAGATCACGAAGGTCAGCGCGCAAGAGATCCTCGCCCTGCGAGGCAACCTTTGCCTCGAGGTCACAGTCGAGACGGATAACGGCGGTGTGGGCGTCTCCCCCCCCCAGGGCGGGATCTCGACCAGCACCTATGAAGCAAAAATGCTGCTCGACGGCGGCGAGCGCTATGGCGGCATGGGTGTCCGCAAAGCCGCAGAGGTCGTCAACACCGTCATCGGCCCCGAGCTCATCGGCTCTGATGTCACAGACCAGCGCGGTATCGATTTCCGCATGATCGAGTTGGATGGGACCCGCGACAAGCGCAAACTCGGCGCCAACTCGATCGTCGGCGTGTCGCTGGCCGTGATCCAGGCCGCGGCGGACTCGGCCGGCCTCGAGCTCTTTCAATATCTGGGCGGTCCAAATGCCTGCACAATGCCGATACCGATCATCGGGATCGGGCAGGGCGGCCGCTACCGCGATCCCGGCACCACCCGGTGGTACAAGCCCAGCTACGAGTTCGTGCCCTATGGCGCGGGCAGTTTCGAGCGGGCCATGGAGATGGATTGGGAGGTCTTGCAGCAGTTCCGGGCCATCCTCCGCGAGCGCTATGGGCGCACAGTGGTACAGGCAGAGCGTTACGAGCTAGGCAACGTGCTCAAGCACGACAGCGAGCTGCTCGACTCCATGACCCAGGCGATTATCAATGCCGGCCATGAAGGTGCCTGCGGTATCTATTTCGACTGCGCCTCGGATTGCTACTATGAAGAGGACATCGACAAGTATGTAGGCCTCTTTGGGCCCGGCGAAAAAGATAAAGACCAGATGCTCGCCCAGTACAAAGAGTTCATCGCCAACTTTCCCATCGTTTCACTGGAGGATGTGCTCCGCGAGGACGACCTGGAGGGAACCGCGGCGTTCACCAAAGAGCTGGGTATCGAGATCGTGGGCGACGACTTTTTCACCACCAATATCGAGCGGGTCGAACGCGGCATCGAGGCCGGCGCCTGCAACTCGATGGTGATAAAAATAAGCCAGGTCGGATCGGTCACCGAGGCACTGGACGCTTGCGAAATGTGCGTGGCCAACGGCTACAACCTGCATCCCTGCGGCTCCCGCGGCGACCGCACCTCTGTCGCTGATTTCGCCGTCGGTCTCTCAGCCGGACAGGTCCGCGCTACGAACTATAACCGGCTTGTCCAGATCGAGCGCCGGCTTGGCAAAACGATAAAGTGGCCCGGCCGCAAGTTCTTCAAAGGCGAGATCAACCAGAACGCCGCTGCGGCCAGCGGTTGACTTTGAGCCCGCCCTTGCCGAGGAATCTAGCCCGCGAGCCCAACTCCGCCTCGATCTCGAGGAAGCGATTACCGCGCTCACCCAGGGCGCCCTCGCGCAAGTGTCCCGTGCCCAGGCCTACGCAATAGTCGCAGATCGCCTCGCCCTCACCGCGGCTGTCGCAGGGCATCACGCCGTAGCCGTTGCGGTAGGCAAGGTCCACCATATCGAAAGCTTGTGAAATGGTGCCGATCTGGTTTACCTTCAATAGTGCCGCGTTGCAGGCGCCGCGATCGATTCCCTCCTTCACGCGGAGCGGGTTGGTGGTAAAGAGATCGTCCCCGACGATCTCGATCCCCAGCTCGCGGGTCAGGATCGCGTGCCCCTCATAGTCGACCTCATCGAGGGGATCTTCGATGATGACAAAGGGCCAGTTGCCCACCATCTCTCCATACCAACGGATCATTTCCTCGCGCGTCTTGGGTGTGGAGTCAAAGATGCCTAGGTAACGCTCCTGTTCGGGGTCGTAGTAGGTGGCGGCGGCGACGTCAACCTGGATACCGATCTGCCCGGTGTAGCCTTCGGCATCTATAGCGGCGACCATCAGATCCCACAACTCTTTGTCGCTCTTGACTACACCGCGCGACACGATCGGGAACTGGGCAGGTCGAGTATCCACGCCGAGTTTTTCGTAGAGTAAATCGCGCCAACGTTCGAACACGCGCCACGCGGCGTAGGATGCATCCGAAAAGGATTGGAACCCATAGCAGAAGAATGAGTGGCTCGGCTTACCGCCCGACTTGAGACCCGCCCCATATCGCCGGCTCCCCAGGAATGCCGCTACGCCGGGAACGGGAAGCACGCAGGCGTTAGCGCCGCCGATGTGCTGGTAGAGCGGAATACCCAGAGCGTTGGCGCCGGCCTTGAGCACCGCCGCTGAGACGCTCGCAGTGGCGTTGCCGCCTAGTTTCCTCTTCATCGGCGTGTCGTCCATCCCGATGATCACGCCATCCACGTGGCGCTGCTGATTGGCGTCCATCCCCATGATCTTAGGCGCGATGACTTCTTCCACCACACGCACGGCACGGGCGACGCCCTTGCCTTTCCAATCGAGGCCCAACCAGCCCAGGCTGTCATCATAGGCGAACTCAACTTCGTGCACGCCGATAGATATACCGGCTGTCACCACGGCGACTCCTTTCGCCCCATTCTCGGTGGTGACGGTGGTCTCTACTCCGGGGTGGCCGCGATTTGAATATATCTGGCGGGCCTTGATATCAACAATCGCTGTTCCGGTGCTCATTATCTCCCCCTAACGGTCTGTGCGCTCAAGCTTGATGCCGCCGCGCCCGGCGAACTTTGCCCTCTCGCCCAGTTCGGCTTCGATCTCAATAAAACGGTTGCCCCTGAACCCGATAGCGCCTTCGCGGAGATGGCCGGTGTTCAAACCCACGCAATAGTCGGCGATAGCCTCACCCTCGCCCCGGCTCTCGCAAGGCATCACGCCATACCCGGCACCATAGGCTAACTCGACCATATCAAATGCCTCCGAGATAGTGCCGATCTGGTTCACCTTGAGCAGCACCGTGTTGCAGGCTCCGGCGTCGATACCCGTCTGCACGCGGGCCGGGTTGGTGGCGAACAGGTCATCGCCGACGATCTCTATACCTAACTCTTTGGCCAGGAGCGCATGGCCATCCCAGTCATCCTCGTCAAGCGGGTCCTCTATGATCACAAAGGGATAGTTGGCCACCATCTCTTCATACTGGCGGATCATCTCATCCCGGCTCTTGGCGTTATCTGTGAAAAGTCCGACGAACTTGCCGATGTCATCGTGATAATAGCAGGAGGCGGCTACGTCGACCTGGATGCCGACCTTGCCCTCGAAGCCGTGTCTGGCGATCAGGTTCACCAATTCGTCCCAGAGCTCGCGATCGTGTTTGATCACGCCAGGCGAAACGACCATGTGCTGTTCGGGCACGCTCGAGGACTCGACGCCGTACTTTTCCGCCATGAGCTTGCGCCAGTCGTCGTGCAGCCAGTAGGCGGCATGAGACGCCTCGGCAAAAGTGTCGAAGCCGTAACACATAAGAGAATATGTGGGCTTGATGCCCGATTTCTTGCTGGGTTGATAGCGTCTTCCGCCGAGAAACATCAGTACGCCCGGCACAGGCAGCGTGCGGGCGTTCACGCCTCCGATGTGCTGGTAGAGCGGGAGCCCGAGGGCGTTCGAACCGGCCCGCAGCACCGCCGCCGATACGCTTGCGGTGGCGTTCCCGCCGAGCTTGGTCTTACCGGGGGTATCGTCCATCGCCAGGATGGTGTTATCGATCCCGCGCTGATTTGCCGCGTCCATGCCGATCAGTTTTGGAGCGATGACTTGCTCGATGATCGCCACAGCTCGGCCCACGCCTTTGCCTTTCCAGTCCTTGCCCATCCATCCTTCACCCTCGTCATAGGCGAAATTGACCTCGTGGGTACCCACGGATGTTCCCGCGGTGACCATCGAGGTGCCCGTGGCGCCACCCGCGGTGGTCACCACCGCCTCGACGCCGGGATGCCCCCGTCGCGACCAGACCTGTCGGGCTTTGATACTGACGATAGTTGTATCCTTACTCATGTGGTGCCTCTAAAAAGAAAAAGGAGGGGGCAGCGCGCTGGCCCTCCTCGTCGTAAACCTAACGGTCGCTACGGGTGACCTTGAGCGCTTTTATGCCCAGGAACTGAGCTCGGTTGCCGAGCTCGGCTTCGATCTCGAGGAAGCGGTTGGCTACCGGGCCGATACCGCCTTCGCGGAGTTGGCCGGTGTTCAGACCCACTACATAATCAGCGATCGCCTCGCCTTCTCCACGGCTGTCGCAGGGCATGACGGCGTAACCGTTCCGGTAGGCCAGCCGTACCATGTCAAACGCCTCGGATATCGTGCCGATCTGGTTCACCTTGAGCAATACGCAGTTGGCGGCGCCGATATCGATGCCGTGCTGCACGCGCGCTGTGTTGGTGGTGAACAGGTCATCGCCGACGATCTGGACACCCAACTCCTTTGTGAGAACGGCGTGTCCCGCATAGTCATCCTCATCGAGGGGATCCTCGATGATCACAAAGGGATAGTTGTCGCACATCTGCCGATAAAGCTTGAAGAGATCGTCCTGGGTCTTGTCCTCTGCGGAGAAGATCCCTTCGTAGACCTTCTTTTCCGCGTTGTAGAACGTTCCCGCTGCTACGTCGACCTGGATGCCGATCTTGCCTTCATAGCCTGCCTTTTTAATGGCTTCTACGTGGAGGTCCCACAGCTCTTTGTCGTGTTTGACCAGGCCGGGCGGTACAAAAGCGCCGAACCGCTGGTCGAGACCAAACTTGGTTTTGAGGAGGTCGGCATAGATCTGCTGGACTGTATAGGCCGCGTATGAGGCCTCCGAAAAAGTATTGAAACCAAAGCAGTAGAGCGAGTGGCTGGGCTTGCCGCCCGAGCGGGCGCCGGAGCCGTAACGAGTGCTGCCCACCAGGCTGATCACGCCCGGCACTGGGAGCGTGCAGGCGTTGGCGCCTCCGATGTGCTGATAGAGGGGAATGTCGAGGGCTGCCGCGCCGGCCTTGAGCGCTGCCGCCGACACGCTGGCCGTGGCGTTTCCGCCCAAGTTGTGCTTGTCCTCGGTGCCGTCAAGATCGATGATGACTTGATCGATCTCTTGCTGCTTGGTGGCGTCCATGCCGATCACCTTGGGGGCGATCTTTTCGGTGATGCTCGCCACCGCGGCGTTCACACCACGCCCGCGCCAGCGCTCACCGCCGTCATAGAGGAACTTTACTTCATACTTGCCTACCGAGACACCGGCGGTGACCTGTGCCGTGCCGCGTGCGCCGCTCTCTGTCACCACCGTGCATTCCACACCGGGGTGGCCGCGGTTGGAAAAGATCTGCCGTGCCGAGATGGACTTGATCGTCGATCCTGAACCCATATTTCATATCTCCTTATTATTAGATGCCCGAAACCGGCTATTCAGCCTCTGGACCCATGACAAGCACAACGGTGAGATCGTTCATACTGATATTGTGCGTCGCCTCAATGCCCGAACCCGTCCGGTAGAGGATGGGCGAGGTGTTGTGGTTCTTGAGCTCTCGCTCGATATCATACCCTGCCTCCTCCATTTCGTCCACCGAGTATCCGTCGACGATGCCGCCGTTCAGCACGGGCACATCCTGGTCGTGATCGGTGAACTGGTGGCCCGGGCCGTCTGTACCGTCGGTATCTACCGAAGCCATGATGATGCGTTTCGAGCCCTCGATGCGGCGGACGGCGGAGAGCGCCCATTCCTGATTGCGCCCCCCCATGCCGTCGCTTCCGCCTACCGTGACGAGCATCTCGCCGCCGCCGAATAGCGCCACCGGCGCCTGAAACGGCTCGCCGTCCGACTCGATGTACTCCGCCATCGCGGCGCAGAATCGACCACCCTGGGCGGCCTCAAAGGTACTTGCGCGGTAAAGTCGTTTGGCGGTATAGCCGAGCTCTTCCGCCTTTTGCATGGCGGTGATCACGTGGTCATAGCTCGGCGGGATGACCATAAACATCCGCGTGTTCCAGGTCTCGAATTCCGCCTGCTTGACGCTCTCGTCGGCGGGATCGGCCTTGGAGAGATGAGCACGCACCGAAGGCGCCATAGCGTCCCAAGCGTCGTGCTCGTGCAGGTTCGCCACGGCGTCCGCAAAGGTCGAGCCGCCGGGCAACGTATGCAGGAACACGTTTTTATTCATGATATACTCATAGTCCCACAGGCCCCAGGCACAGATGTGGATCGATCGCGCAGGCTGGAGCAGCCGCGTGATTCTCCCGCCCTTGAGCTGATCCAGATGATTGCGGATCGCGTTGAGTTTGCCGGTATGGGCGCCCTTTTCGATCTGCATGACACGGGTGACGTGTCTGACCTCATCGAGGGTGATGCCTTCGATAGGGAGCGTGAGCAGGGATGAGACACCGTTGCCCACGAGCGTAATCACCAGATCACGATCGGTGAGATTGCCGATAAGCTCGACGATACGCTCGCAGCCCCGCACACAACCTTCATCAGGCACCGGATGAGCGCCAAAGATGGCCTCGATGCGCTCGAGGATCATGGGGGCGCCATGCTTGTCGATCACGCATCCGCCGGTGATGCGATCGCCCAGCGCGTCCTCAAGCGCCTTGACCAGCCGCTGGATCCCCTTTCCCGCGCCGACCACCAGCAGCTTGTCGATCTCGTTCAGGTCCACTACCTCGGGTCCTTCTTTTGGGTCGCCCCGGGTATAAAAGTCGGGG
>FLOH01001356.1_pt1 | contig 38614 bp, 48 predicted proteins | sample 756751 | NCBI WGS metagenome assembly FLOH01 (sample SAMEA4026879, study PRJEB14308) | marine metagenome | biome: coastal water; material: water | depth 74 m
CCCGCCGCGGGAAACCGAAGACCGCCAGGGGGACGCGCACTAACGTTTTTCCAGATTCAACTCCGCGTCGCTCTTTCGCAGGTATTCCGGCCCGGCATCCGGAGCGTCCGGTCCAAATTTGTCAAATCGCGTAATCCCCAGCTCTATATAGCCACGGTTCCATCCGTAACTTGCCCTATCCCAAAAAAGTCCCTGTGAGCGAGGGCATTCGGCCGCGGCAAGATCTACGCCCGGTCCGGTGAGGACCAAGGGACCGAGATCGGCAAGGAAATCACCGATTCTTTGCAGGTCGAGATCGCGGTCATCCCTGATTTTTTTACCGTTTCTATACGCCGCGGTATATATCCGGTTCTTTCTGGCGTCGAGAACGGGTACGACAGTAAAGGGAGCCCATAGAAGACTGAATGCAATCGCGTCGAGAGTCGGCACGCTGACAAGCGGGATTCCGGCACCGGCCGCGAGGCCTTTTGCCGTGGCCATTCCGATCCTCAAGCCGGTGAAAGAACCCGGACCACCCGAACAGACTATGAGGTTTATCTCGGATAGCGGCAGACCCGCATCCTCGAGGATACGGTGAACGGTGTCCATAACCACCTCGGAGTGCTTTAAGCCCGCCTTTCTAACGGATTCAAGCCAGCCGCCGTCATCAAAGAGCAAACCGACCCCGCATACTTCGGTGGCAGTATCTATCGAGAGGACGTTCATAAGCCCGTTCCTGTCAATCCCGCCGTCAATCGTCGGCAGAATTCGTCTTTAATATTTGCGACATCGATTCGGCGTTCGTTTTCACCGCCGATAGTCACCGTCACCTGGATTGCCGCTGCGTCGAGAAAATTTGCCGCTTTTTCTCCCCACTCTATGACAGTCACGCCGTCTCCATTTACGAGCTCATCAAAGCCGAGAAGCTCCAATTCCTCATCCGAACCCGTTCTATAGAGATCGACATGGGTAAGCGGCAGCCTCCCTGAATATTCGGCGGCAATGGTGTAACTCGGGCTGACGACGCCAGCGTCTATCCCGAGACCCAGGGCGATTCCCTTGACAAGAACAGTTTTCCCCGCGCCGAGAGGACCGCTCAAGACGACCACAGCTCCCGGGTGGAGCATTGCGCCTAAGATGCGTCCAAAGAGTATCGTGTTTTCCACACCGGCGGAATTAAACGTCGTATTCATAAACGTCAGCGAACGAAATCGTACACAAAAGCGTTTATGTTATTGAGATTGCCCCGGGAAACCTTGGTGAACATGACGTGCATTGTCTGCCCTTCGCCCCCGTTTTTCCGCGCTCCTACCACCTTGCCGTATGAAGAGACCGGATTCCCCCGGGAAGTTTCGAAATCCACCTTGATGAGAGCTCCAGCCGCTAATCCCCTTGTCGCCCGGATGCTGCATCCGCCGGCGGAGACTTCTATTACGGTACCCAAAGACCCGCGTTTTGATTCGACGAAAGCTTTCTTTACCTGGTTTTTTCCAGACCCGGTAGTGAGGATACGAACCGGATAGAAATAACACGGGCGGTCGAGGGCTCTTCTTCTATATCTCCGCTGCTTCGACTTTGCGATTTTGTTCGAGTGTTGAATAAAGACGGCGGGGACGCCTTTGAGCGTATTGTATCCCGTGACTTTCGATCCAAAGGAATAACCCTCGCCGTTACTTTTCCAGAAGAACACGGTTACCGGAGACCATTTTTTCCATCTAATTTGAGACCCTGATTCATCAATTGGGACTTCCACGGCGATTCCGTCCCGCAATATCGATACGATCCGGCTCTGATATCGTATTTTCGACTCCGCGCTCACGGCTATTTTCTGATTTGTCTGGAGCTGCCGGGAAGTGTTGTACGCCGTGGTCCGCTCGCTGTTTCGTTCGATGATTTGTTTGACACTGTACAGGGTCAGCTTCTGAACTTCCTTCGCCTGATCGGAAGAAACCTGGTCGTCTATGCCTTGGATAGCTTTCTTCAGGTACGCGTCGAGCTGGACTGGGTTCGTAAGAAGCGCGTATGGATTTCTCACCTTGTAGCGCTCAATTATGAAATCGAGGGCTTTCATCTGGATCTTCTCCAGACCCATGCGCTTTGCTCTTCGATTGAATGTGCCTTTTCTGAAAGAACCGTTGCCGCCGGCTTTCTTCATCGCCGCGCGTTTATTTGTAATAACGCCTACGACGATGAGTAGGACAAAGAGCGTGCCGATCAGTATCCCGGCGACAATCATCGTCGTCGAGCTAGCTGATTGAACCAACTGCGTGCCAAGGCCTGTTTGAAGCAGGTACATTATATAACCCCGCTGTTTTCGAGCGCAATGACGAATTGGCTTAGTTTAGGAGCTATCTCATACTCCAATAAATCACCGATCAAGATGGTATCGCCTGTTTCCATCGCGCCCGATAATTCTCTCAAAGATTCGTTGAGCCTGCCGGCGAAATCGACCATGGGTGCGCCGTCGATCCTGAATATCCCAAGATCGAGTAGAGCCTGTTCACCGATATAGTGGACGAGCCGGAGAAGCTTCTGTACGATCTCAAGAAATTTAACAAGTTGCCTCATCGCCTCGGAATCTTTGCCGGTCTGCAGGAGGAGCGCAACCCTGCTGATTCCGTCCAGCGTCTCGCGGAGTTTCGGGGCTATTGAGCGCAATTCAGCCGCGGGATCCGACAATTCGCGCATCCTCGAGTGGAGGACTACGATGAGTTCCGAAACAAATGCAAGGAAATTGTCGAAACCGTCGGTTGAGATATCGCCTTCGATAATGCCGGTTCCCCCCGCCAGCTTCCCGAACTGTGCGCCAAAAGTCACAGATCCCGATTCTTGAGATACTACTACGTCGTCTATCATCTGCGAGACATCATCAACCCCCTTCAGGAGGTCCGCTATCACCGGGGATACAGGATCGCCGTCCTGCCTTATGAGGTCGAGGTACTGGATTACCGCCGTGAGCTTATCAAGAGCGAGATCGGTAGGGTGAAGCGCCGAAATTTCGAGCGACGCGATTTCGGCAACCGGATCGTTCTGCCATTCCAGGCGTGAACCGAGCTCGAGAACTGATGAGTCTCTGCGGATCCCGGTCATAGTAAAACCATTTAGGGCGAGCCATTCCTGTATCCCGTCCACGACTTCACCAAGAGCTTTCTCCTGTTCAAGGGTGAAATCAATAACCTCGTCGTTTATGCGTATCTCCACTTACCTTACTCCGGTGCTAATTCGAGCTGTTGTTCTTAGTGAAATTATCGATTTGTTGGGAGCTCTGCTCAAGCGTATTCAATGACGCTTCCATCGTTGCGAATTGTTGCTTGTACTCCCGTTCTTTTCTATCGAGTTTCCCCTGTTCGCTCTCTATCCGGGTAGATGTTCTCGCAATCCTCCCGTCGATGGTGTCTAAGCGGTTGGTGATGAGCCCTCCGGTTTCCACGTAAGGCCGTATATATGAGTCGAGCATATAGGCGACACCGGAATCAATGACTAAGTCTGCGTCCGAGTCGCGTCCAAACAGCTCTTTTACAGCCGTCAGCATCGATTCGACTGCCTGATCCAGTTTTTTTTCGTCTATTTCGAGGTATCCCCGGAGTCGTGTCCTGTTCGTCGAACCCGAAGCGAATCCAACGGCGTTTGTGGAGACGCCTATCTGGTCGAGCAGCGAGAGCTCCCTGCCCGCCGAGGTAACGTAGGGATTCATTATCATCGTTTGAAGCCTCGACTTTAGTTGCATAAGCGTTATGTCGCCTTGAAGTGTTCCGAGGCGGTCGCGGGCTTTGCTTTTTTCTTCATCAGAAAGGTAGGTGATTTCTTCGATTATATCCTCGCTCCGCCCGGTGAGGATATTCAGCTCTGATAACAGCTCATCGTAATACCCTACGAATTCGATGATCGAGTTCTTGATGGATTCCCGGTCGGGTTCCACGGCCAACTTCACCGCTTTGTCCGATGTGTTATGAAGATTCAACGTCACCCCCGGGAGGAGATCGTCGATATTGTTACTGTCCCGGGTGATCTCTATACCTTCGAGCTTGATCAGGGCGTCCGACGCGGTTTCAATCGCTTTCACCGGTGTGTAATCTCCCCGGGATTCCGGGTCGAAAATCAAGATTCCCTTGAGATGGATTTCCCTGTGGGTATTGGCGTTTCTGATCTGAAGAGCACTTAAGCCGTCGACATAATCCGAGAGCTTCACCTCGATTGTTTGCTCACCGCCGGATTCGCGGATAGAAGGCAGCCCAACCGCCGCCCCGCCTGTTTGGCCCTGGAGGAAGAAAATATGTAAATCATCGCGTTTCTCCGGGGGTGGGGGAGGCGCCCAGTCCGGTTCTATGACTACCGATGGTTCGTTGGAAATCTGTATGCCCTGATAGACGATTGCTCCCGCCGCCGGTGTATCCGGCCCCAAGGGGCGCTCCGGGGGCGAGTAATTATAAGGAAAAGTAACGACATCAAAGGAAATTTTTAGGCGAAGGTTATCAGCGGATACCACCGGCGGAGAAACAGGCAGCCGAGCCTCACCGCCGGGCGGCAGCACAGCCATCTTTTCTTCAAAACGGATGACCTGTTCCGACAGCGGCTTCTCAAGTCTCGAGAAACTCGAAGGTTCGATTGAGAAGCGTCTGGGCGAGCCGTTGGATTCTGTAAAAATACCGGCGCTCAAGCCAAAGGTAAGTGCGTCGTCTAGAAAGCGGAGCGTATTCGCTTCTCCGGCTTTCGACGATTCAAGGAGCAATACTTGGGAAGTTGCCGAACTTTTAACTACGCGCGCGGAAACAAGGTTTTTTGATCTCGAGTTGACTATCGCGGCGAAATCTCGAAGGTCACCACCGTGATAGGTGAATGATACGTTTTTCTCGCCGACAGCAAAGGTGTAGCGCCCCGCGGGCACCTCGAAATCTTCGCTGAGCTCGGCGGATAGGAATCGATCGCGTCCGGCCAGTCGCAAGACCTGAATCTCCGAGTTCTCCAGTGAAGCTTCCCTTGACGCTGTCGCGGTGAGGACGGAATCGTCAGAGGAGATGGTTATGCGTTCGTTAAAAGGATTCTCAAAGCTGAAAAGCGTGCGGGCTGAATCGCGCACCCGGGAAAGGCCGCGGTTAACCAGCTGCCAGGCGTTTTTCTCCAATTTGACCGTATCAAGCTCACCCTGCATGCGGTCGAGTCCCCTGCGCTCGACTTTCATGAGCTCTTCGATCATTTTGTCAGTGTCGTATTTACTTGTCCCGGGAACTCCGGGGATGGAGAAATCCGACATCTATTTCCCTCCCGTCGTGCTTTCGCACAAGGTGCCGGCCTTGATCGAATGCGAGCGCAGCGGTGTGTACAACCTAAGGGCAACACCCGCCAATAAAAAAAAACCGGTGTGTGCAGCCTTTTCGCGCTACAAGCGCACAGCACACCGGCTTTGTTAAGAAAAAGGTTTAGATCTCGACAGGCGTATCTGCGACGGTCCGTCCCGCCGCCTTGCCGGCGCGCTGCACCCGCCCTCGATCAGATTATTTCGTCAATCAACAGTCCGATCGCCTCCCTGATTCGTACGTGCATTCGCTGTACTGCTTCCGGGGGGATCTCCTTAATTACCTTATCGGTTTGGCTGTCAATGACCTTAACTACAACCTGATTCAGTTCTTCGTTGACTGAGAACCGAAGCCGCTTGTTAAAAACTTCCGTGTAATTGACGATTTCACTCAGGTAGCGTTCTACTTCAACACGATCTTGAGGCTTCTTCGCCGCGGCTTCCGCGATGTTCTGTGCGACCTGTTTGGCCTTCACGACTGCTTCCCGTTCCGGGGATGCCTGGCGTTTCGCAATCTCCTGAACTGGGGCGCTTCGTGCGATACTCGTTACATCCAGTTCCATAATAAATCCTTTCGATAAAGTGGCAAAAGGGGGCGCGAGCCCCTCCCGCCTTTAAAGTACGGTAAAGAGGAGACGTCCAGAAGCCTCTCCACCGTTTTCCAAGTGAACGGAGTTTACGAAGGACTACCCAAGCAACTGGAGTATCGATTGCGGCTGAGTGTTGGCTTGCGCAAGCATCGCGGTGCTCGACTGAACCAGGATCTGGTTCTTTACATAGTCGACCATCTCGCTTGCCATATCGACATCACGAATCCGCGATTCCGCGGCCTGCAGGTTTTCCGCTGCAGATGCGATACCGATAGAAGCCATCTCGAACCTATTTTGATAGGCTCCAAGATCCGCACGCTGTTTCGACACAACACGTAAAGCGCTGTCTAGCAGGCCAACTGTCAGGTTTGCCTGCTCAGGGGTTGAAATCGAGACCGAATTGGTCGATCCCTGAACACCCTGGAGTCCCAGCGACTCGGCAGTCATTGTTCCAATGTAGACTCTCTCGTTCTGGTCCATGTTTGCGCCGATTTGGAATTGCATCGTCGCCGCACCCTCGGTTGCGAAACGACCTGTAAGCATATTCATGCCGTTGAATTGCGCTTGAGACGCAATCCTGTTGATCTCATCGATCATCTGCGACACTTCGACTTGAATCTGCATCCGGTCTTCATCGGAGTAGATACCGTTTGCGGCTTGAACAGACAGCTCCCGAAGCCTGTGAAGGATGTCCTGCGTTTCCTGCAGGTGGGCCTCCGTTGCTTGGATAAAGGAAACACCACTCTGGATATTCCTCTCCGCCTGATTCAAACCACGTATCTGACTCCTCATTTTTTCGGATACAGCAAGCCCGGAAGCATCGTCAGCGGCCTTATTGATGCGCATTCCCGAACTCAGCTTTTCTATGTTTCCCGCTACCTTCTGGCTTTCCACGCCTAGTGTGCGATTGGCAAACATGGCACTCATGCTGTGGTTAATAATCATAAGTCCCTCCTTGAGGAGATTCAGAAGGCTTCCTTTGCCTTCGTATTGGCATGCCGGCATGGAGAACACAAGAGCACTCGCGCTGCCCCTGCTCCGTTCCATTTCTCTCATGCAAACAAAGAGACATCTCCGTATCCTCTTTTATATACGGAGAATCTCACTGTCTGTGGCTCGCCGCCTGAAGAAGGGCTATTTCAAAGATCAAAACGGATACAATTAGGTCTCCACGGATGCCGCTACTACGGCATCCGCAGTAAACCTCCGATACTATTGTAATAGTCTATCCAAGTAATTGCAATACTGTCTGGGTTTTGGCATTGGCCTGCGCCAACATGGCCGTGCCTGCCTGGGTCAGTATTGCTTGCTTGGTGTATTCAACCATTTGAGCGGCCATATCCGTGTCACGTATGCGTGACTCCGCCGCTTGAAGGTTTTCAGCACCCGAATCGATACCGGTAATCGCCATTTCGAGCCGGTTCTGATAGGCGCCAAGGTCCGCTCGCTGCTTGTTCACAATCTTCAGAGCGGAGTCGAGTACACCGATTGTTATGTTCGCCTGTTCCGGGGTCGAGATAGATATGAGTTCGCCGGTTCCGACAGCCCGCATTTTAAGGGCTTCCGAGGTCATCGTGCCGATAAACACTCTCTCTCGCTGATCCATATTTGCGCCGATGTGGAACCACATCGATGCGGTGACTGTATTTTCGCCGAGTTCTCGGGCGAATCTGCCGGTGAGCATATTCATGCCGTTGAACTGGGCGTGTGACGCGATCCTGTCGATTTCGTCGATCAGCTGAGATACCTCGACCTGGATCTGCATGCGGTCTTCAGAGGAGTAGATACCGTTCGCCGACTGGACCGAAAGCTCTCTCAACCGATGCATGATGTCCTGGGTTTCCTGAAGATAGCCTTCAGTGGCCTGAATAAAGGATATTCCGTTAGCCGCGTTCCTTGAAGCCTGCTGAAGGCCCCTTATTTGGGCGCGCATCTTTTCAGATACGGCAAGCCCGGAAGCGTCGTCTCCGGCGCGGTTGATCCGAAGCCCGGAAGCCAACGCTTCCATCGACTTTGTTAGAGCCGTGTTCGTAGAGCTCAGTTTGTTTTGTGCAAATAATGCACTCATGTTGTGATTGATGACCATTCTTTCCTCCATGAATTTGGTTTGCAGGCATCCATGCCTGCGGGGACAAACTTATAAAAATGATTATTTTTCTATCTTTTGCCTCCTTTTTCTTAAGTTTCCCCTAAGCTACCCTCAAGATTAGCCCGATAAGTAGACTAAGAGGGAAAAACCGACGCCTGCCGCACAGTTTGCAGACAAGGTTCCCCTTATTTCTATCTATCGCCCCCCCCTATCTTAATCTTGACACTTTTTTTTAAGCCGACATGCATGAAAACCCCCGGTGAGATCGCAGGGAAAATCGCCTTTACATTTCTCTTTCATGGCATATAATGTATGTGGAAAACTATGGAACTCATTCCCGGCATCGCCGAGTGGCAAAGCACGCGTAAATTCACCGATCAAATTGTAGATACTGAAGCACTCACGCGAATACTGGAGGCCGGGCGTAAAGCGCCATCGGCGAAGAACAGGCAGCCGTGGCGTTTTGTTGTGGTGAAAGACGGAACGACCCGCGGCAGGATCGAATCGGCGGCGTTTGGGCAGGAGCACGTGGGACAAGCCCCGGTAATCGTCGCCGCATGCACGACAAACGTCGATTACAAGATGCCGAACGGGCAGTTGTCCTATCCTATTGATCTCACCATGGCGGTTTCGTTCATGATGCTGCAGGCGGTTTCCGAAGGGTTGGGTGCTTGCGTCGTCACAACGTATAACGAACAGGAAATCAAGGACATTCTGACTGTCCCTTATTCAATGCGGGTAGCGATGCTGCTATTGATCGGCCACCCGGCCGATAAGCCGTTTCCCATCCAGCGAAAACCGCTTTCACGTATCGTATCCTACGACCACTGGTAGCATCACCGGTAGCCGGCCGCTTCGAGACACTCTCCGGCAATTCTCACTTCGTCCCATGTGATATCGCCGTCTGAATAGGCGATTGTGGTTTCGTGTCCCTTTCCGAGCAGAAGGACGGCGTCTCCCGGGTGCGCCATCTCAATAGCTTTTTGAATCGCCCGTTTTCTGTCGGGTATGAGAAAAAGCGTGCTGTCGCGATTGTGACCGTGACAGCCGGCGGCTATCTCCTCGAGAACGTTCATCGGATCTTCTCCCCTCGGGTCTTCATCCGCGAGGAGGATTATATCGGCGTACCGGGCCGCTAATTCGCCTTGAATCGGGCGTTTAACCGTATCGCGCTCACCGGCGGAGCCGAAGACCACGATGAGTTTACCATCGGTTTGAGACTTGACCTCGGGAAGCAGCTTACTGAAGGAGTCGGGGGTGTGGGCGAAATCAACTATCACCTCAAAGGGCTGACCTCGTTCTATCCGATTCATCCTGCCGCGGATTGGTGTCAAACTTTTTAGTCTCTCCAGCACTGCATCCGGCTCGATCGACAACGCCTTTGACACCGTGAGCGCAGCGGCGAGTCCATTTGATACGTTAAACCTTCCCGGCAGCGGCAACTGTGCGATAGATCGACCGCCCGGGTGGGCGAGGGTAAACGATGAGGAGGCGGGGCGTGTCGAAACGTCGACGGCGCGAAAGTCCGCGGGTTTATCTATCCCGTAGGTGTACACCGGCTTCGTAGAGGCGTCGATGAATACTGAGGCGTTCGGGTCGTCATTGTTTACGATCCCGAAGCTATTTTCACCGCCGGATCGGCTCATGAGTCTGAACAAATTGGCCTTATCATCGATGTATCGCTCCATCGTGCCGTGGAACTCGAGATGTTCGTGTGTGACATTTGTAACTATCGCCGCATCAAACTCCACATCGCCCACCCGGTTATTCCGCTCCGCGAGACCGTGAGACGTTGCTTCCACCACCATGAACTCGACACCGCTTTCGACCGCTTCTAACAATTTGCGCTGAAGAACCGGAGCTTCCGGGGTTGATTGATGTACCCGATTCTCCTCGAGGCCTCCCCCGACATCAAGGTATACAGAGGAGATGATTCCCGCTTTTCTTGAAAAGAGCTTGATGAGCTGGTATATGAACGAGCAAGTCGTGCTTTTACCGTTTGTCCCGGTCACCCCGATTACGAACAATTTCTTCGAGGGGTAGCCAAAAAACGCGGCGCTCACAGGCGACATGCTCCGCTGGACGTTTTCAACACGGATATAGGTGACACCGTCGCGGAGCTCAAGGATTGGTTTTGAGTGTACGACAGCCCGGATGCCCTTATCGATTACCGACGGGATATATTGGTGCCTGTCCGAGTTGACTCCTTCCACGGCCATAAACAGCTCCCCGGGGCGGACTGTGAATGCGTCGAAGGATATCCCCTCGATTTCCGCCTCGAGAGAGCCGTGGATCGTCGTGGGTATTATACCGGAAATGATATCTTCAAGCCTGCGTTTCATTGCGGACCAAAGGGTACTTGGGTTTTAAAATTTCTTCAAGCATGGTGGGAAACACCCGCAGGGGAGGGGAGGTTGATGCAGCGCGCCGCCCATGGTATCAATGACGCGAGACGATGATGAGTGCAGAAATCGACCTCAAACAACCGTATCTCAACACCCAACTGATCGCGTATATCGGTAATAAACGTGCGCTTCTCTCCTTTCTGCACGAGGTTTTTCTCGAGATTTCAAAAGAATCGGAACACACCGTTTTTTTTGATCCTTTTGCCGGGAGCGGGTCGGTTTCCCGGCTGGCGAAGGTGATGGGATTCGAAGTTTACGCAAACGATTGGGAACCCTATGCGTTCGCCGTGAACCGGTGCCATCTGGAAATCGAAAAGAAGGATCTGTACACAGCCTTTGAGCGCGGGAGCGGGGTAGCCCGGGTAATCAGTGAACTGAATACCGGCGGAGACCCAATCGAGGAATACATAGCGCAATACTACGCGCCGGCGAACACCCGGTCGGCCGACTATCGAACCGAACGGCTTTTCTACACCCGGGAAAACGCGCTCTTCATCGACAGGATACGGGAAGTTATCGAGGCAGAATATCCTGTGGAAGATTCGCCGGAAAGAACGGTACTGCTCGCCTCCCTCATCTACCAGGCGGCTACCCACGCAAACACAAGCGGCGTCTTCAAGGCGTATCACCGCGGTTTCGGCGGGTTTGGGAAAGATGCGCTCGCGCGCATCATGAAACCGATGGCCCTGCAGACACCGGTGCTTTTAAACGGCCGCCGCCGGTCAAGGGTGTTTTGCGAGGATGCCCTCCGCTTTGTTAAGCGGCGCTCAGCGGATATCTGTTATTTAGATCCCCCGTATAACCAGCATCAATACGGGAGCAACTATCATCTTCTCAACACTATAGCGCTCTGGGACAAGCCGGTACCCGATGCCGGGATCGGTGCCGACGGTAGACTCAAAGACAAAGCCGGGATCCGGAAAGACTGGAAAAGAACAAAATCGCCTTTCTGCTACCGCTCCACCGCCGGTTCCGCGATGAGAACGCTGCTCGACTCGATAGACGCGCGATATGTCGTCGTGAGTTACAACACCGAAGGTATCATTCCCTTCGGCGAGCTCTTTGACATGCTTGCCGGATCAGGCTCCGTCTCGATCCGGACATCTCCGTACGTGGTGTATAAAGGCGGCAAACAGAGCCTGAACAGAAGCACATACAACCAGGAGTTCCTTTTTGTCCTTGACAGAAGCTCCCCCGCGACCGGGAATACTCAAAGGGCGAATGCGGAAAGATTCCTGCTCGAACGAAAAGCCGACGCTTTGCTTCGCTCGAGTTTTCACCCTGAGAGGGTCCTCCGCTCCTTTTGTGAAGAGGGTGGGAGGCTTAAGTATACGTTTTCAAGCGGTACAAAGGCGGTATTTACCACTTCCCACGGCTACACCATCTCTGCGGAACCGTCGCTCATCACCGGTCTCGATGGCCCCGAACTCGCCGAACTATCTTCGGTCCTCGATCATTGCCGGACGGCGAACAGGCGGGAAGAGGCGTTTGTGATAACCGAACTCCTAAGGGCGGGGCTTTCCGATCCGGAAGTCAGATTCTTTCAACACCGCCTCATCAACGTAGTAAAGAAGTTCGCCTTCAGAAAATACAGACGCGAGTTCACACAGACAGTTGAGCGTATCCGCGGCTGTCTCGATCCCGGGGCCGCATGCAACGAGGCGTTTTTCACCGATCTTGCCGAGGTCGAGAGGATCGCGGCGCTTCGGTTTGACAGTTGAGTAGTAGGGCGCAGCAGTCTCGTTGCGGCAGCGGGATGGTGATGCAAGGTGATCAATTGTGGAGCATCTTAAGAAAAATTACGACTATTGGGGGAATTGCTAACCGTATTGCCTTCACCAGGTTTGCGGTGCGGCTATGCGACGCCGCAGAGTGACGGCCATCACGCCGGCGACAATGGCGAGGCAGCCTCCGAGCAGGAAGGCTGCGAAATAGCTTCCCGTAGTGTCGTATATGATATCTCCGATGACGGTGCCGAGTGCAGATCCAGCGGCCCAGCCGACGCCGGTAAGCCCGGTAATAATTCCTACCGAGCGCAGGCCGAAGAACTCGGCAATCAGAGCCACCAGGGGCGGAGCGGCTCCGCCGACACCGAAACCGAAAAGCGCCGCGACGAGATAGAACATCCAGTACTCGTGGATGAGTGAGAAGGCGAAGAGAGCTATAGTCTCAGCGCCGATGAAAAACAGCAGCGTAAAAGTGCTGCCATGGCGCCCGGCGATGCCGCCGGCAACAACTTTGGCCGCCAGGTTGGCGCCGCCCATAAAGGTGAGGATGAAGGCCGCAGCGGATGGACTGACGCCAATATCGATTGCGTGGGCAGCTACGTGCATGCCGGCCATGAAGAGTGTGCATGCCAACATTACGTTGATGATGAACATCAACCAGAAGGTCGGCGTGCGCAAGGCTTCAGCGAAACCCATCCCATGTTCTACTTCGGTTACCTTCGACCGCGGGTTATCTGCACTCAATCCTGTGTCCGTTCCTGCGGGCGGCGAAGGACGGCAGAGCAGTATTGCGGGAAAGCTAACCACACCAATGATAACTGCGATGATGAGATAAGCTTTCTGCCACCCGAGATTCTGAATCAAGTAATTAGCCAGCGGCGGCATGAACATCTGACCGATACCGATACCGCCGGTGACGATGCCGATGGCCAGAACACGCCTTCGAGTGAACCATCTAGCGGTAGTGGCCACAAGCGGTGTCCACACGGAACTCGTGTTGATTGCGGTAATCGCGAAACCGGCATATAAGTGCCAGAGCTTCAGAGTTTGCGAAATAATCAGGTAGCCGCCGACACCGGCCACAGCTCCTATCACCAGGACAATACGTGGACCCAGACGGTCGGTCAGAATACCCATACCCACTGCCATCAGGCCGCTGACCCAGAGCGCCAAGGCAAGCGGACTAGAAGTGATTGCCCGTTCCCAGCCGAACCAGTCGGAGATAGGCTTCAAGAATACGCTGAAGGAGAAGTTGGCCCCGTAGGCTACAGCCATTACAAGGGAAAAGGTTATCACCAGTACCCAGCCGTAATAGAGCCGGCCGGAGGTGCCGGACGAAGGTTTGGATGGCTTCACGCAAAAATCCTTTTTGGAAAGTTGTCTATCATTTTTTACTACAAAATGATGTGTGTATCTATAATCAAGCGCTCTTCGGTTTTTGTGATTCGCCGATCTAACAAGACACCATATGTATGTATCATGAAGACGACCCGCCTGGATCTCAAAGCTTGGTCCGGCGACACGACCTGCCCATTCTCAGCCTTGACCCCCGCTTCGATCAAGTGGAAGGAATTACACGCGTCGAAGGGCGAGGGAATGACCAGGGCTTTTCCGTCTCGATCGAGATAGTAGCTATATAGTTGCCTGGTAAACGCCATGACATCTATACGAATCCGCGCCGATGCGGCAGACGTCCAGAAACCGCGGCACGTCCAGCCACTCGTCAACCGAGTGCGCCAGGTCGCCACCCATACCCAGGCCGACCGCCGGGATTCCTTTTACTACGACGCTGCAGCTATCCATGCCGCCGCGGTGGTCAAAGAGCTCGGGCGTTATGCCCGTCTTGCTGATAGCGCGGAAAGCGGCTTTTACTACCGGCGCGTCTTCAAGGAGCCTGTATGGCGCGTATTCCGGTCCTTTGCGGAAGTTGACGCCGGCGCTGCCTGTGACGCCGCGTTTCCTCAAGGCATCTCGCGTTCGCCTATCACGCGGCCACATCGTCTCCCGCAGTTGAGGTTCTTCGCCTACTATGCGCAAGCCTTCGATACAGGCGGCCGCTATTGGCGCGGGAGGGATCGGGCTTCCGGAAGGACCTTCGGCATGGCGGACTTAAGCGACTACTTCTTCACGGCCAGCGAGAAAACCACCGTTGCATCCTAATGCCTTACTCAAGCCTCTGACAATCGTGGCTTCGGAGCTCCTAAGGGCGGGGCTTCCCGATCCGGAAGTCAGATTCTTTCAACACCGGTTCATCCGCGTAGCAAAGAAGTTCGCCTTTAAAAAAATACAGGCGCGAGTTCACGGAGACGGTTGAGAGCATCCGCCGCCGTCTCGATGGCGGAGCCGCCTGCAATGAGGCGTTTTTCACCGATCTTTCTGAGGTCGAGAGGATCGCGGCGCTTCGGTTCGCATATCCGGCGCATAAGATTTGATCCTCGACGCTAAACGCATTCCTGCCGGTCAGGATATGAAGCATACGACCGATAGGGATTGCGAACACGACGGTAACGATGCACGAAACGGCAAGAAAAACCATCGAGATTGTTACGAGGGCACCTGGCCAGGGTATCGCATGCCGTCTGTTCGCTGGCGCACAGACCGATGTCGGGTCCGGCAGGTATGTTGTTACGCAGGAGCTCCGAAATCTTCAGACGAAGCTCCATAAAGTTTTGAGAGTCATACATCGGGAGGATGGTCATGAACAAAGATCAAGTCAAAGGTCGAGTCAAAGAGGCGGAGGGCGAGATCGAAGAAGTCGCCGGTAAAATGGTAGGAAACAAGCGGATGGAGAACAAAGGCAAGGTGAATAAAATCTTAGGAAAGGTCCAGGGAGAATATGGCGATCTCAAGGATGACCTGAAGAAGAGGAAGTAGAATCTCTCCCGCGGGCTGCGTTCGTGCATGAACGCTGCCTGATTGTCTCAGATCGCAGCACTCGAAGGAGTTTGCATATATGAATATTACCCGATTTTTCGGCGTGGTCCTCTTGGTCGGCGGAATCGTTCTTATTGTATTCGGGGTGGTGGCATCCAGATCGCCCGCGGACCACATGAGCACGGCGTTCACGGGCCGGCTGACCCAGGGGACGACTTGGTACATCCTATGCGTGATTGCCGCGGCAGTCATCGGCCTTCTTCTGACGGTTGGCGTTCTTCGCCGGAACAGATCGTGAACTTGCATCAAGCCAGAGAAAGAGACTCTCATGATTAGCGTATTGTTGATTATCGGTGCCATGATTGTGGTGGAGTGGATCCTTGGCCCGGCAAGCTCGTACACGCTCGGTAATTTCTTCTATGTCGCGCTTATTTTCGGTATCGTCCTCCTGGCTGCCTCGTCCTTTGTTCTTATCCGAAGGCGCAAGGAATAGCGATTGCTCATGCCTCGTCCCCGGTGGCGGCTATTAGTAGGAATAAAGAACAATAATCATCACTACGTGCGCTACCGAACGGAACATGTCGATGTTTGCCTGTATCTTTGAAATAGAACTGGGCGAATACGGTGTGCCGTTACATCTTCAACAACCATTGGGAGCAGAGTGCTATGAACGGAGATCGCTGTATGCGTTCAGTCGCCCGAGCGAAAGGCACGCCTTAGGAATACCGGCGGCAGCGCCGTCGGCCTCAGCGATGAGATTTACTCGCCACACATTTTGAAAGTAATGACGGAGAATTTTAAATGAAAAATGGAGCAGGTGCACGGGCACGGACGCCGGGTGATATTCTTCACCGGGCGTCCGTGCCACCTTGATTACGGTTTCCTGGTTCGTGGTAGATAGAAGGTTTAGGTGAATAGTCGCCTATATAGTTCGAAGAGCATCGTAAAAATACGATGAATAAAAGTGAGAAGGGTAAATGAACAAGAGTTTTGATCAAAAAGGTTCCCCCAAGCGAGGGTACCTGAGAGCGGCCGTCATGATGTCGGTCCTGTTTTTGGCGTTTTTTTTCGCGGCCTGTACCGTGAACACGCCGTTGGAGTTGGTCGACGCAAGCGCAACGGCGAAAGCTACTGCGTTGAGTGTTACGAACACCTCGGGCGTACCTCTGGGTACTGCGGCCACCTTCGCGGTTTTAGGCGGGACGTCGGTCACCAATGTCGGACCGTCGATGATCACCGGAGATCTGGGTGTGAGCCCCGGTATCTCGATCACGGGTTTCGATTTGGCAAACAACACGATCATCGGAGCTGGGGTAACCCCCGGGGACGGGATTGTGACCGGGACGATTTATGTCGCAGGCCCCGTGGCGGCTCAGGCGCATAACGATGCGGTCATCGCCTACGCCTACCTGATGGCTCAGGTGCCGGATGCGGATAAGATCTACGTCGGAGTAACGCAACTTGACGAAATACCGTTGCTGCCCGTGCCCGGAGTGGGTGAAGTGCGCGTGCTCACCCCCGGAGTGTACAATTTTGCATCCTCGGCGATGCTGAAGGTGAACGGAACACTGTACCTGGACTTCCAGGGGAATGCCGATGCGGTGTTTATCTTCCAGATCGGCTCCACCCTTACAACGATGGCCGGCTCAAATGTCGTGGCGATCAACAATCCGAGTACGACCTGCTATGGAGCGAATGTGTATTGGGCGATTGGATCCTCGGCGACGATCGACGGTGATCAGTTCCTTGGAACTGTAATTGCCACCACGGCCATTACGATGGCCGCGACTGCAATCATACCCGACCAAACCAATGTGTCCGGGAGACTAATAGCGCTGGGTGCAAAATTGACTATGGCATCCGCCAAAACGATCTCTGTCTGTGAAAGCACCGGCGGAACAACACCCGGCGGAGAAGGCGACGGAAACGGTAAAGGCAGTAAAGGCAAAGGCAGCAAAGGCAGCAAAGGCAGCGGCGATCGTGTGACCGGTGGCGGATGGTTCAACGATGATAGCTCCTCCAAAGGCAGCAGGGGTCACAAGCGCGACAGGGACACCTTTGCAATTTCCGGTGGAATCAAGAACGGGGATTTCTGGGGCAAGTTGGAATTTGACGATCATCAGAAAGACGGGATGAAGATCAAGAGTACCGAGATTACCGGCTACTTTATCATCGACGCGGTGACCCGACAGATCGACGGGATAGCGAGAATGAGCGGGAAAGGCTCGAAAGGCTCGAAAGGTTCGCAAGACTCCTACACCTTCACGGTGATAGTAGCGGACAACGGAGAGCCCGGCCGCGAGGACAGTTTTGCACTCGAGGTCTTTGATGCCGGCGGCGCGAGCTGCTACAGTACATCGGGCATACTCGACGGCGGTAACATCCAGATTCATACAACCCGGTAATAGTTAGCACAGCCTCTGCGATATCTAATCAGGCGAGGAGCCGGACCATGGGCTCCTCGCCTGATTTATTTGTTCCTGGTCAACTCAAGGATGCACTCACTTTTTGTTGTTCCAACAGCTCCATCAAGGACCCTATTAACACCACAAGCCCTGTCATTTCCAGGATTTCTTCCACCGTATAGAGAGCGCTGTATAGGATCGTCTCAGTACCGTGTATATATGCTTCCTCGCCGCTGATGATATCCAAACCCGCGGCTCCCATCACGAATAAAAAGGCGGCGACAAAAAACAGGACTTTCGTCCTTCTATCTAACCGCAAATAAAAAGGAAAATAGATAGCGACTAAAATAAGGAAAGCTGCACCGTAGGGAATAACCCAGGGAAAGTAGAGATATCCCTCTGCGATTATTAGAGTTTCCACTAGATCTCCAATCTGTTCATGAATCGTGGCGCTTTCATCAAAGCCCAGGAAAAGAAATATCATGCAGAGTCCAAGCCAATGCTTAGCGCCTCTGCCTAAGTTTATTCGCGTCGCTTTAAACAGCAAATAGAGCAGTACGGCATTAATGAAAAAAAGCAAACTTGAAAAAACGGTCGGTATATTCGCCTCATAATCAAAATCGATTAGTTGAATAAAATCAAACTTGTCAGGGTCACCAATCGAAAAATAAAGAATCAAATTGATTATATGTAAAATTGATAGGACGACGATAGTCCCATATAAGACTGCTAAAATCGATTTTCTGGCAAACTTCATGTGAGTCATGACTATCTATTCTGACTACCAAAATGAGGAATTGTCAAGTGTTGCGGATGGCATAAAGGCATATCCTCCGGCTGTCTCCCGCCGACGCCTCTGGATCGTTTTGTCCCTCCGCGATGCTTGTGATATTCGACCAGGCGGTTACCGGCTTCCAGCGGTTTGCCGCAATACCTACAAGTACGCTACCGCGGAAAACCCGACCAGCCCGAGAAAAAAAAGAAGCAGGACAGTTCGCATATCCGGCGCATAAGATTTTATCCTGGCCGTAAAACGCATTCCTACCGGCGAGGTGATCAGGAAATACAACACCGTTCCGGTTGCCGCGGCCGCCGCAACGGAGAGGAGTTTTTTCGCCGAATAAAGCGCCGGGAGATACGGAGTTGGTCCGGAGCCGGTCAAAGTGTGAAGCATACGGGTGAAAGGGACCGCGAACACGCCGGTAAGTATGCACGAGGCGGCAAGGAAAATCATAGAGATCGTTACAAGTGCCCCCTGACGGGGGATCGCATCGGGCACCCCGGCGACGAGGACGGCTTTTTCACGCCTGCGGCCAAACGAGAAAACTCTGCTCAGCTTGATAAAACTGGCTATGGTAGCCGCCCCGGTTATCCATAGAAGCACACTCACCGGTGAGCCCGCGGTGCTGTAGATAACGAAGCTCTTGCTTGCGAAACCGTTGAAGGGAGGTACGCCTGATATCGCGAGGGCTCCTACGAAAAAGAGTAGTGCCAGCAGTGGGGCTTTCCGGCCCACCGGTTTCATGGCGTAAAGATTTCGCTCTCCGGTCATCTGGATCGCTGTTCCCACAGCCAGGAAAAGGAGGCTTTTGAAGAGAGCATGGTTGACGGCATGAGAAAGCGAGGCGGTAAGTGAGATTTCCCGAGCGGAAGCGAAGGCGGCTAAAACGTACCCCATTTGAGAGACCGAGTGGAATGCAAGCAGCCGTTTGGTGTCGCTCTGCGCGAGGGCGAAGATAACCGCCAGCAGGGCAGTCGCGCCGCCGATCCAGAGAAGAAGATTATACAGGTACGCTCCTGAGAACAGCGTCAGGATTCGGAACAGGGCAAAGATGGATACCTTGATCAATGCTCCGGACAAGAGCGCCGAGATCGTGTGCGGAGCGTAGGCGTGGGCCTCGGGAAGCCAAGTGTGGAACGGTAAAAAGGCAGTGCGGACACCGATGCCTACACACAAAGCCGCTATGGCCAAATGGATCGCCGGCGCCTCGGCGGTCGATGGAGCGGCAGCTAACGCTCTCTCGATTCCGGAAATCGAGAGGATCCCGAGGTCGCGATAGATCAGGAATACACCAAAGAGAAAGAACAGGATCCCCACCGTGCTCAGGATAAGATATTTTATGCTCGCCACCATCCCTTCATCGCTTTTTTCAAAGGCTATCGGGACATATGCGGCGATCGCGACGATCTCGAAGGAGACGAACATCGTAAAAAGATCTCCGGTAAGCGAAACCGAGAGCATCCCGGCGACCAGGAGGAGCAGGAAGAAGAAAAACCGTGCCCCGTACCGGCGCCGGGAGAGAGCGGCCACGCCGACGGGCAGCGCAATGGTGACCGTCAGCATCGACGAAACCCAGGCATATCCATCCAGCACCATTGTTATCCCGTACGGTTCCGGCCAGCCGCCGATGGCGCACACGACGGTGCCGCCCTCGATAACTGCGGGTACGAAAAGGCCGAGGACGACACCGCTCCCGGCGATCGCGAGAACGGCCGCTACCGAGGCTGCGTACTCACCGGAGCCTCCTTTTGCGATTTTCCCCAGGAGGGAGATCCCGCCGCCTATGAGGGGGATAACGACGACAAGGGGGAGGAGGGTATAACTCATTTAAGTTTCCAGGCCTTTTTCTCGATAGCCTTCATGTCCAAAGTGCCGAACCTTTGATAAAGCCGATACACCAGTACCAGCGCGAGGGTGACGACGCAGATACCCACGACGATGGCGGTCAGCATCAGCGCCTGGGGCATGGGATCGACCATTGCGGCGTCAGTACCCGTAATTGGTGCTGTAGTACCTGAACGGGAGCCCTGGTAGACAAAGAAAAAAACGATGGCGCTATTGGCGATCGTAAGACTCATCACCTTCTTTACCAGGTTGGCCTTGACCACGACGCCCCATAGACCAACCAGGAAGAGCGTTCCGATCAGAATCCAAGCCATCACATCTCCTTGAAAAGATGAATACAAATTAGACTTACTCCCGCACCCACCTTGAGACCGATAAGAACGTTCAGGAGAAGAATAAAGCCTACCCGAGGGACGGCGATAGCATCGGTGACCACATAGGGATTTCCGAGAAACCCGACCCCGACCACCATGCCGAAGATTCCTGCTGAGAGTAGAAGGAGGAAGGTTACCGTCTCAACGATCGAGAGTGCTCGTACCGGAAAAAGCGTCGCAGCCGAACCCGGACCTTTCCTGATAACGAGAAGTATGACCCCGGACGAGATGACCACCCCGCCCTGGAAACCGCCGCCGGGGGAAAGGTGGCCGTAGGAAAGGAGGTAGAGGCCAAAGAGGAACATAAACGGCGCGAGCTTCCTCGACATCAGATCCAGGATCTCGGTTTTCTTCATCGATCCCGCTCCAGGAAAAACAGGACCCCGGATACCGCGAGCAGGAGAACAATTGTCTCCGCCAAAGTATCGTAGGCGCGGAACCCGAGGTAGATAGCGGTTACCAGATTCAGTGCCCCTGTATCACTCCCTCCGTGCTCCAACAGATACTCGCCGATGACCGAGGATACCGGGTGATCGCCTTTTAGAGCGACGAAGAGAACAAGCCCAACGCTGAGAAAGACCACGCCTTCGGCCAACCGCGTCAACACGGCGATCCATCCGGGGCGCTTCGACTCCGCGGGTTCTGATGTGATCTTGCTCATGAAGAGTCTCTTTGTTCGGTTTTACGAATTATCCAGACAAAAACGACGGTCCCGATACCGGTTCCCACCGCCGCTTCGGTGAGTGCGACATCCGGAGCATGGAGGAGAAAGAGTACCAGACAACTCAAAAGACTGAACACACCGAGAAGGATCACCGATGTAAGGAGATTTTTGAGCTGCAGGGAAATGACGGCCACGATAACGAGCATGCCAAGCAGGATTTCAATCATTTTCCTCTTCCTCGTCATCCTCCTTTTGGGGATGGGTATGCCGCCAGGGGATCATTTCGCTGTCCCACGCGAACCGGGCAATAATGTGTGCGGAGATCGGATTAGTCATAAAAAAGAACACAGTGATTACCAGGAGCTTGCCGGTCATGGGGCCCCAGCCTGAAAAGAACATACAGGCAATCAGGATCGAGAAGACCGCCGTGGTGCTGCAGGTGGAAGAGGCCTGGAGACGGGTATAGACATCCGGGAAAACCAGGACGCCAATATTGGCCATAACGATAAAAATAACCCCCAGGCTAAGAAACAGATATCCGCCAATAATCATATTCTCTCCTTTTTCCCGGAAAAGTACCGGGTAATCGCCAAAAGCCCGACAAATCCGAAAATGTCATAGACTAATGCCACATCGAGGTAGATGGCTCGATCCGCCTGGACCGAGAGCACGACGAGCAGCGCGAGGATCTGGGCGGAAACCATACTGAACCCGATCATCCGGTCCGCCACCGTCGGTCCTATAATGATACGAATCATGCTGACCCCCGACCCGGCGATAAGGAAGTAGACCAGGTACTCAAGGATTATAGCCATACGCGCCTCAGGAGTTCCTCGTAGGTTCCCTTTATCAGCTTCCCTGCGTACCGGGAGTGCCGTGTCCGTACTCGAAGCCAGTGCACTATCAGATGATCATCGTCCAGAAGGATGGTCACGGTGCCGGGAGTGAGGGTGATCGAATGGGTCAGCGCTACTCGCGCGATATCAGTACGGAGTCTGGTCCTGAAATGAACGATACCGGGTCTGATTCTGCCTCTGACGATCTGCCAGAGGACTTGAAAACTCGCTACGTACATATTAAAAACCAGGACGGCAAGAAATACGACGAGTATGTGGATTCGCGGGAGATGGGCTCTTCGCCCGGCCTCGTGTTCGTCGACGAAGATCGAATAGGTAAAAAGCGATACCGCGATGCTCGCACCAAATCCCGCTATGAGAGAACCCGGATCGAGAGACCATGTGAATAGAACCCAACCGAGCATCAGCGCGCCTGCGGTGAGGAGGAACCTGACAACCGCCCACTTTGAACGAGTGTTCATGGGGCGCTTCGCTCCTTCTCTTCGATGGCGGCAAGTACCATTTCGGGGGAGCTGGCTTTCCGCAGGGTCCGGCAGAAAACTCGATCGTGAAGGTACCTCGAAAGCCGGCTCAGTACTTGGAGATGCTCCGCGTTGGACCTCTCGGGTCCCACGAGCAGGAAGAAGAGGGTGACCGGCAGATTGTCCACCGATTCGAAACGGGCACCGTCCGCCTTGAGCCCGAGGGCAAGCACCGTTTCGGTGACGGTTGACGAAAGAACGTGCGGAATTGCGATGCCGCTTCCGATTCCGGTGGAGCAGAGCTTCTCACGCTCCGTCAGTTCGGCGGCAAGCTTCTTTGGGTCTGAGATCTTGCCTCCGCGATCGAGGAGCATGACCAGTTCCTTGATAAGCTCAGGTTTTCGCTTGCTCTTCAAATCGAGTTCGATGCAGGAAAGATCGAGCATCGTGCTCACTGATTCGGCCATTAGATGTCCTCCACAAGACCGACCGCCCAGTCAACCGGAACGGTGAATAAAATGCCGGTGCCTGGGTTCTTGAGATCCCCACAGATCTCGTTCAGGAGCGCGTGAAGCCGGGGGATCAACGACTCGTCACGAACGACCGAAAAAATTGTCTTATTGTAGGGTTTGTTACCCTTCATGAACTCCTTGAAGTCGGCGAAAAGCGGTACCTCATAGGTGAGAAACCGTCCCATTCCCTCCGAATCAAGGATGGTTCCCCCTGAGACACCGACTTCTGCATAGGCTTGCAAAACCCGATCGAGGAGTTCTTCCTTATTAAGAACGAATACTACGAGTTTCATAGCGGAAGAAGAACCGTCTCTCTGCCTTGACCTATCAATGCACCTCTACTCCCGGTTTTTCCCACCTGTTCAGGATATTGCATCTACCTTCACAGCGCAAGTACGGGGTACGGGAAAAGGATTCGATTCGACCATCATGGAGTGGCATCTAAAAGGCGGATGATCGATCCGGAGATGTGGACGTGATTCTGGAAACCAATGCCATCTCTCACGCTTTCGTTTCCGTTCCCAGGGCAAGATCCACGCCGATGCGGCAACCATCCAGAAACTGCGGCAGATCGAGCCACTCGTCAACAGAGTGCGCCTGGTTATCACCCATACCCAGGCCGATCGCCGGGATTCCTTTTAAAACGACGTTGCAGCTGTCCATTCCGCCTCGGTGGTCGAAAAGCTCGGGCGTCCTGCCCGCCTTGCTGATCGCGCTGAGAGCGGCTTTCACTACCGGCGCGTCTTCAGGGAGCCTGTATGGCGCGTATTCCGGTCCTTTGCGGAAGCTGACACCGGCGCCGCCTGCAACGCCGCGTTTGCGGGCTGCTTTGTTGGCCCGGTCCACCGCGTCGGTAAAAGCTTGACGCCAGGCGGACAGCACCCGGCTGCGGAGACCGAGGTCAAAACTGCGGCACTCTCCCAGCGCATAAAGCTCGGGCATGGTGACGTTGCTCCCGGTCCCGCCGCGAACGACCCCGATGTTGCTTCTCGCCCAATCTTTTCCGTTGATAACGCCGATCCAGCCCTCGTGATTAAGCGCGGCAAGCGCTTCAGCAAATATGACCGCACAGGAAATTCCTTGTTCAGCGTATCCGGTGTGCGCGGCGACGCCGGTAAGCTCGATATGCATCCGTTCCGTCCCGACCACGGCGTTGGCCAGTAATTCCATTTCCCCGCCGTCGAAATTGAAACACATTTCAGGTTTCGGGTTTCCGAGCAATTCCGTATCCAAATGTTTGGATCCCACCAGCCCGATCTCTTCCTGGACGAAGAATGTCAGGACGCAGGGAGGGTGGTCCCCCTTGCTATCCATCAAAGCTTGCGCGGCTGCCAGGAGAACGGCTACACCGGCGCGCGCATCGGCACCCAGAACTTTTCCGGGAGCCCCGTTCACGATCTTGCCGCCTTCTACCACGGGCTGTGAGCCGACAGCACCCGGGACGGTGTCGAGGTGTGTGGAGAGCATGCGGCACGGCTCTCCAACTCGTCCGGGAAAGCGGACAATCAGGTTGCCCAATTCACCGCCGATCTCGGAATGCTTATGGGCTTCATCGTGGAAGACCGCCTCTTTAGGTACACCCATATCAAGCAGGCGTTTTACAACATGGTCGCTGATCAGCGTCTCTTCCCCCGGTGTTCCCGGGATCTTCATGAGCTCTATAACCGTAGAAATATTCTTGTCCATTTAGCTATCCTCCTAACTCGAGTGAATCCACAGCCGCTTCAAAGCGCTGCAGCTGTTCTTCAGTGTAACACGCCCGTGCGGCCGCTCTCAGCATATTTTCCCGCGGCTCCGAGGCGTACTTAAAGTAGGGAATGCGAAGGCCGTGCGCCAAGAAGTGCCCAGCGGCCGCCGCGGCCTCAAACTCATCGGCAAAACTCATAGCCACAATAGGGGTCTCTTCCGAAACTACGGTGATGCCGCGTTTCCTCAAGGCATCCCGCATTCGCCTTGCATTCCGCCACATCGTCTCCCGCAGTTGGGGTTCTTCGCCTACGATGCGCAGCCCTTCGATACAGGCGGCTGCTATTGGTGCGGGAGGGATCGCGCTTCCCGAAGGACCTTCGGCATGGCGGAACTGATCGACGAGTTCCTCGCGGCCGACAAGAAAACCACCGTTGCATCCAAGGGCCTTACTCAGGCTGCCGAGAATGGTGGCTTCGCCGGGACCCACTCCCAAGAGCTCAGAAGAGCCTCTGCCGTTGGCGCCAAGGGCGAAAACACCGTGAGCATCGTCGATAAGTAACTCAGCGTTCACGGCCTGGGCCGCGGTTTTTAATTCAGGAAGTGGAGCGATCTCACCACTTATCCCGTAAACCCCGTCGGTGGCCACTACAGAAGGAACGGTGTCTTGCTTCTTGATCTGGGCGACACAGTCGTCGGCATCGAGATGTTTGAAACAGCGGATGTCGAAACCGGCGGCACGCATACCGAAGAAAAGATTGGAGTGGCTCGTTTTGTCGCAATACACCACCGAGCGGCTCTTGCTCAACACCGAGAAATACGCCATTCCGCCAAAATAGGCGGCGCCCATGATACAGGCCGCCTCAGCCCCAAAAAAGTCTGCAAGATCTTCTTCGAGCTGCTGGTGAATATCCGTCCAGCCGAGTGCCCAACGGGAGCTGGTGGCGCTGATGCCGTATTCCTTCGCGGTTCGGGATAGCGCCTCAAGTAGGCGAGGGTCACGCGCCAGGCCGAGGTAATCATTACCCGCGAAATTGATAATTTCCATTTTATTGAGCACCTTTTGCGGTCTTTGAGTTCGAATCATGGGTGATTGTGGGATGCCGTAGAAAAAGAGCAAGAATCGCGGCGGCCACGACGATCCACCCACGATGGAAGAACTTCGTATCGCCTAGGGGCGGGGAAATGCGCGAAGGAATAGGCTGCAAAGTGAGGCTTCCTTTGTGTATTTACGTTTGACCCGTGCAAATTAGCACACCGGATCAATCTATGTAAATGGCGAAAGGCGGGCTTATCATTCACGCCATAGACCTATCGACAATGAAAGGAGTATAACCGTCTGAATATGAGCGATGTAGCGGGTGAGTACGAACGTTTCATCGAAAAAAACAGGCGGTGGAATTTTAGAGTCAACGCCGCCGATTTGACAGCGGTAAATCTTGCTCAGACCTTTATCTTTTCCACAACCATTCTAACCCTCTACGCAAGCTACCTTACATCTCAGGCGGTGCTTATCGGGTTGATCCCGGCGATTCAACAGGTGGGCTATCTGCTTCCGCAGCTTCTCAGCGCTAATCGGACAGAACGGCTGGAGAGGAAGAAGCCCTTTGTAGTGAAAGTCAGCGTCTTTGAACGGCTGCCTTATTTTTTTGTAACTCTCGGTATTTTCTTTATTCCAGGTGCACCTGCATGGGTTTCCTACCTGATCCTCGCGTTCAGCATCGGTATGGCGACCGGCTCGGCGGGTATCGCGACCCCGGCGTGGAAGGCTATGCTCGGGAAAATAATTCACCCGAACAGAAGGGGGACGCTGTTTGCGTTTGGACTTTCAGCCGGCGGATTTCTCGGGATTGGCGGCACGTTTCTCGCCCGGTGGTTTCTGGAGCACTTCGAGTATCCGGTATCCTTCGCGATGTGTTTTCTGCTTTCATTTATCTTTCAGACGGTAAGCTGGCTTTTTCTCACCTTAAACCGGGAACCTCCAAAACCACCGGAACGCGAGAACGTTTCTCATATCGACTATTTCAGGCAACTGCCGCGTGTTATCAGGGCAAATCCGAATTTCACGAATTACCTTATCGCCATGCTGCTCATTATTACCGGGCAGATGGCGATTAGCTTCTATATCATTTACGCCCGCCGAATGTTTTCTGTCAGCGACGGCTTCGCCGCAAATCTAACCTTAGTCGCGCTGCTCAGCCAGTCTCTTGCCACACCGATTCTCGGGGTGGTGGGTGATAAATTGGGGCACAAGCTCCTCGCGGAGTTGAGCGGCTTGTTTTTTATGACCGCTCTTGCCCTCATGCTCGTTCTGCCGTCGGCAGGTTGGATATATATAGTATTCTTATTTCTCAACGCCGGAATATCCGGCCAAAAGATCTCTCAAGGTGTAATTACCATGGAGTTCAGCCCGGATGGACAGATGCCGACGTTCGTCGCCCTGTCAGGGACTCTCCTGGGTTTGCCCACTTTTTTCGCTCCGATATTTGGCGGGGCTATCCTCGATCTATTTGGGTATAAGCCGCTGTTTATGACGGCACTAATTTTCAGTCTTCTTGGCGTGATTGTATTGCGGTATAAAGTGCGTGAACCGCGGGTGAGAAGATTAAGGTAGCGCCCGGCGGGCGTCAGCCCGGGTAGCTCAGAATGATTTCGGAAATACGCGCGGCAAGCTCCCGCGGCACCCCCTCGCACCGTTCGGAGAACACCTTTTCTATGCGCCCGCTGTCTACCACGCCGTCGGCCACGAGCACAGGGCTCATTTTCGGCCCCCCCGCCGCCGGTTCCCCGGCGTCGATAGCGTGGTGCTGGAAGCTTCCCGGTTTTCTCCAGGTGAAGGCTCGTTCGTGCTTCAATTTGTCGTAGCAGAGCTGGAAGCCATCAATCGAGCCGTCGTCTCCATACCAGACTATCAGGTCTATCTCTTCGTCCCGGAACCATCGGCGGATACCCTCACCGGGTATCTGTCTTGTTTTCTCGATTTCAGTCAGCATTGCCGTCCCTTTAAGGCTCACCGTCTGGATGAAAAGTTACTACGCTCCGGCAGGTTTCTCCAAATCCTTTTTTTTAAGACTTAATCTCTCTCGGGCTGCGGGATACGCCGTTCGAAGGTCTTGTAAAGCGCGTAAGGGATAAGAGCCATGAGCCAATATCCGATTGTCTGGAAAACGAGGAAGTAGTCGCCTATCCGGAGATTTGTAATCGGCATGCTTTTCACCTGCCAGGAGCTCACCCGCAGATTGAGCGATTCGGTGAGAAATCCAACAGGGGTTACGACGAGCAGGAGACTGAGCGAAAGGGAAAGACCGTAGTCGAGCCCCTTTCTTTTGAATATCTCGATTCCCGCGACCAAGGCCACAAAGTGATAGAAGAGCGCCACACCCCACTCGAATATATACTTCCGTACCCGGTCTGAGTTTCCGTAGTGAGGGTAATCCCAGTAACCTACGCGCATTCCGACAGAATCGATCGTGATTGAGATAGTGAGCATGAGCAGCCAGAATGCGGTAATCTGGATGGTGGACCAGCCGCCGAAGAGACGGTCTTCTGAAAACGCGTTATAGAAACCGGAGAGCGTGAGGCTCATGCCGATAGAAAAGAGCGTGTAGAAGCTTGCCAGACTGAGCACAGCCAGCTGGTATATAGAGACGATTGTGCAGATGATACCCGCGGCGGTAAGCAGTAAATCCTGTTTTCTCATTATGAAAGAAAATCCTTATACGCCTTGATTTCCACGATGTCGTAGGCCGGCTCTTCATAGGGGTGGGCGGCGAGCATCGCCTCGATCACTTCTCTAACCGCCTTACCCTCGCATACCATTTCTACCCTAAACTCGAGGAGTTTTTCAAGTTTGCCCGGCGTACCTCTGTATGGGTTGGCGTCCTTTAAAGGTCTGAATTGCCCGGTTCCCGGCGCCTGCCAGGAGCATCTGTCGTATTTCCTGTACTTACCGCCGCCCTTTGCGAACATGGCGTCTTTTACGGATTCCAGGTGAGATTCAGGCACGTATACTCCTATCCTGTACATCATCGGACGCCTTCGTCGTATCGCATGAGGTAGCTGTCATTTTCTACCCTAAAGGTGTGATCTGTTACGATTCTAAATCCAAAACCCCTGTAGAGCGACAGTGCCGCCCTGTTGTGCTTGAGAACCGTCAGCGTCATGTGTTTCACTTCCCGCTCCCGAGCTTTTTCAAATACCGTGGTCATCAACCGGCGCCCCCATCCCTGCCCGTGAAGTCCCTCGTTGATACCAATTCCAAATACCGGATGCGGCTTGTCAACATCCATGATAAAACCGTGACCCACAATTTCTGACGAGCGTTCCAAGGCGATGCTGATGTGGCGTCCGGCTTTTACTTCGGCCAGATGTTTTCGAAGGACCGCCGGTGTGGCTTCCTTAAAGGGCTTGAAAGTTGCGGTTACGGCTTTTCCCAGGGACTCGTAAAACTTACGGAGCCTTTCTGAGTCCTCAGGTTGCAGGTCAATACACACCATGATTTGGTCAGTTCCCGTACGAGGTTTTCAGGCGCTTTTCCTCTTCGAACCGCTCCATGGCGTGATCGATCAACCGGCTAATAAGCTCGGTGTAACTAATCCCTGTAACTTCCCACAATTTCGGATACATGCTGATTTTCGTAAAACCGGGTATGGTGTTTATCTCGTTCACCACGATTTGCCCCTCTTTCGTGAGGAACATATCTACCCTCGCCATTCCGGAGCAGCAAAGGGTTTTAAACACTTTCACGGCCGTAGAGCGGATCTTCTCTACCCACTCATCCTCCAACACCGCCGGGATGATGAAGTTCGCCCCGTTTTCATCGATATACTTCGCTTCGTATGAGTAAAACCCAAGATTGGGAAGCACCTCACCCGGAAGCGACGCAATTGGATCACGGTGACCGAGGACGGAGCACTCTATTTCTCTGCCCGGGACAAACTGCTCTACGAGAACCTTTGTGTCGTACTTGAAGGCCTCACGTATGCCCTGAATCGCTTCCTCTACCGTATGCGCTTTGCTGATTCCCACCGAACTGCCAAGATTGGCCGGTTTTATAAAGAGGGGGAGCCCAAGCTCCTCTGCGAAGTCCCGCGCGGCATCCTCGAATCGAGAATCAAGAGTGATAACCCGAAACGGCGCGATGGGGATATCTGCGTCCCGGAGCAGCCGTTTCATGACATCTTTGTCCATTCCAACCGCGGAACCAAGAACACCCGCCCCTACAAAAGGAATATTCGCCAGTTTCAATAAACCTTGCACCGTACCATCTTCGCCAAAAGGGCCGTGGAGAACCGGAAAAACGACATCGAGCTCTCCAACCGGCAGACCGGACCTGAGAGCGACAAGAGAGCTCCTCTCGCCTCGCCTCTGCAGACCTACCTCGGTAATCTCCTCTCGCTTATCACCCTCACAGGCGAGCAATCCGCCTTTTTCATCGAGATACCACCTTCCTGTCTTGTCGATATCGATGAGAACGACCTCGAACCTTTCCGAGTCAATCGCTCCCACGATACTCCGCGCGGATTGGATAGATACCTCATGCTCCGCTGATTTCCCGCCGAACAACACGCCCACGCGCAGTTTATCACCCATTACCTGCCTTCCATTTCCCTTAAACATATTCCGATATGCTCGAGCCCCTTTTCAATCTCGGCTTCATCGAGAGCGTAGCTCAATCTGATTCTGCCCGGGGCGCCGAACCACTCTCCGAGATAGGTAATAACCTTGTGTTCGAGGTAAAGACGAGTTACTAACTCCTCCGGCCTGGGCACTTTCGGGAGGACGTAGAAAGCGCCCTCGGGTTTCCACAGCTCCATACCTAAGCTCGTTAGCCCTGCGTACATCAGGTCACGCCGCCGGCGCCAGATTTTAAGCTGATCATCGATATATGACCTTGGCACCCTCATCGCGCGCAGCGCCATGTCCTGACCGACTAAGTTGGTATTCATCGATGTATGGGTCTTGATCTCAATTACCGAGTTTACGATGGTCTGATTCGGGCTCCAGAGATATCCGACCCGCACCCCGCACATCGCGTAGGTCTTTGAAAACGAGTTGACGGTTATTACGTTGTCACCTTTTATCAGGTAATTTTCCCGCTCGTAGATCAGGTCTTTGTAGACTTCGTCTGAAATGATGTATATGCCGAGTTCCTGCGTAATCTTCTCGATTTCTTTCAGCGTTTCGATCGACTCGACTCTGCCGGTCGGGTTTGAGGGCGAGTTGATAAGTACTATCCTGCAGCCGGCTACCTTTTCCTTGAAATCTTCCATGTCGATCCGGCCGTTCTTGAGATCGGTGAATACCGGTTCCATTCCGGCGAGACGGACGATCGGCGGGTAGGAGTAATAGTATGGCCGCGGAAGCAGGACTTTCCCCGAGCCAAAGGAGCGAAAAATCAGATCAAGGGCTTCCGACGCCCCGTTTGTTATTACGAAATTTTCCGCGGTCGACGTGGGGTATTCGGCGGAGAGGGCTTCGCGAAGCGGCGTCTCGCCCTGTATCAGACCGTAGCGAAGATCCTGCCGGATGTTGAGTCCTTCCACAACTTCCTCCGGCGGCGGAAGGTCCGGCTGCCCGGAGCCGAAACTGATAGTACCGTTTCCCTGTTTGCCTATAAAAATAGACGGGCTTTTCAAATCGAGTTTGGGGCGTGTTTTAGATGTCATATGGTGATTTTACCTATTTTCTTATCGCTGGCAAGGTCGCGCGCTGTACCCTTTGGGGACGTATCGCTATATTGTAAGATAGATCCTCTAGAGGAGGGAAACGCGTGAACCATTCAGTAACCTGCACATGGCTCGAGAACATGGTTTTTGAAACTGAAGTTTCGGGACACAAGATCCTTTTGGACGCCGATGAGTCCGTCGGCGGAGAGGACCGGGGGCCAAGACCAAAACCGCTCGTGCTTTCCGCCCTCGCCGGATGTACCGGGATGGATGTGATCTCTATCCTCAAAAAGATGAGAATCGAGCCCACCTACTTCAACGTGGCCGTAGACGCATCGCTCACGGATGAACACCCCAAGCAGTACGATAAGATCCACCTGATGTATGAGTTCAAAGCAAAAGATGATCTCGATCATGGAAAGGTCGAAACCGCCGTCAGATTGTCCCAGGAAAAGTATTGCGGTGTAAACGCCATGCTCAGGAAAGGCGCCGAGGTCACCTACGAAATCAGATATCTTTAGAGGACGGCGTATGGAAACATTGAGTGAAAAACACGAGAAAGCGTTGCGGGAGATCTCTTCCACCCTCGCACACACAAACGATGCGGATTTGATTGAGGAGTTCCTCTACAGTGTTCTCACACCGAGTGAGCAGGAAACCATCGCCGCGAGGTGGGAACTCGTCAAGTTGATCGATCAGGGTGTCAGCCAGCGTAAGATTTCCGAGATGCTTGGCCTGAGTCTCTGCAAGATCACCCGGGGATCAAAGGAACTCAAGAAGGAGAACTCCGCCTTCGCCCAGATGATCCACTCGTTCAGGCAGGTGGAGTCGAAGATCGTATAGGCGCTTCGAACCAGGATGCCACTTCCGCGGCTACCTTCTCTTTTTCGCAACCCGTCGGCAACGTGTGTTCGCTTTTTTCCAGGACGACCGTTCTCACCAGGTGCGGGCCTATTAGCTTTTCCATGAGGGTTTTCACTTTTACCGGAACCGTAGTGTCCGCCGCTGATACGATAAGCAAGGTGGCCGCCGTTATCTTTTTTGCCGCTCGTTTAGCGCGGCGCTGAAGCTTCAGCAGCTCCGCGGCGGGACCGGTCCATTTCCACTTCCAGTATTCCTCCGCGAGGTACCTGATATCGGGATTCTCCGGGTCCTGTCCCTCCAGGTCAAACCCGCCGGGAAAATTCTTGACGAATCGACGCAGGATAGGAGCCAGCAAGATCATTCGATTGGTATTCGTCACCGCCGGAGCGAGAAGCACAAGACTTTCGATTTCGTATCGCGCGGCGAGCAAAAGAGCAAGAACGCCGCCGAGAGAGAAACCGACTATGTGCACGCTGCCGCACTTCCCCGCAAGTTCAAGCAGAGAATCCTTCGCCCGGCAGAGCCAATCACGGGCGCTCACCGAAACGTAGTCATTTCCGTCGCTCCCGCAACCGGGGAGGCGAGGGGCTGAAACCCAATACCCGCGTTTGTTCAGCGCCAGAGCGAAGATATCCATCACGCCAGGATAGCTCGAGAGGCCGTGGAGCAGGAGAACACCCTCGGCTCTGGTCCCCTCGAAGAGGCGGGGCTGCGCGAGGTCGATTACTCTTGGTATGTTCATGATTGAATAAGTATATCACCTCCGCCACGTCCTGCTAACACTTGACCGGCCGAGATCTATACTATACAAATGTATAGTATATGAATAACACTCCTCCGCCTCTGTTTCTGCGGTCTCACTTCTCGTTTCTTGCCGGTTGCAGATCCCCGGCGGATCTTTTGGACGCCGCGGTCTCCGCGGGCTATGAGACCGTGGTTCTCGTCGATGAGGAGGGTTTCCACGGTGCACCCGAGTTCTTCCGCGAGGCGAGAAGCCGCGGGTTGAAGCCTCTCGTGGGTGTATCGTTCCCGAAGGAACCACTCACGCTTCTCTGCCTCAACCTCCCCGGGTTCGAGCGCGCCAACGAAATTATCACCGCGCAGGGAAAGTCCCGCCTCTTTAAGGGGCCCTCCGGCCAGCGCCGCCCGGGCGGCGTGGTCGCTGACCTCCTCGAAGGCGGGTGGGAGGGCCTCCTGGTTCTTTCGGCCGCGCCCGGAGTTCTCAGGGAGCTGGGGACCCGCAGCCGCGACAGAGTGTTCGCCTCTCTATGCTTCGGTAAGCCCGTGACGGAAACCGCGGCCTTTGCAGGTGAGTTCGGCTTTGGTGTGTTCGCCCGAACAGACTCTGTCTGGCTCAGCGAACTGGATGTGGAGGTCTACCGGGTGCTCGAAAGTATCGCAGGGCGAACCGGTGACCGGCGCCGGGTTCGAACCCTCGGCCCGTCGGAGTCGCTTCCCGACCCGTCGAGTTTCACCTCTTTTTTTTCCGCCGTGCCGCCGGCTTTGGCGGCGGCACGGCGCTACGCCGCCTCGGGAGATCTGGGCCGGCTCTTCTCCTCCGTCCCGGTATTCCCGCAATTTAAGGGTTTCTCCCCCGCTGACGAGTACAGGCTGCTCAAACGGCGGTGCGAACGGGGGCTCATCAGGCGCTACGGCGGGCCCTCCTTATCCGTTAACCGGAGAATTGAACATGAAATGGAAGTGATCCGCCGCAAAGGATACGCCGGATACTTCCTGGTGGTTGACGATATCGTCCACGGGTGCTCGAGATCGTGCGGAAGGGGAAGTTCGGCGGCGAGCATAGTCTGTTATCTCTTAGGAATCACCCAGGTCGACCCGCTCAAGCACGGTCTCAGTTTCGAGCGGTTCTTGTGTGATTCACGCGTAGATCCTCCCGACATCGATGTGGATTTCCCCTGGGATGAGAGACAACGGGCCCTCAGGTTGGTTTTCAGCCGTTACCCCGGCCGGTCGGGCATGGTGGCCGACCACATCACCTTTGGGCCGCGGTCGAGCTTGAGGGAGGCGGCGAAAGCAAAAGGCTACGGGGAAGGGGAGGCGGCGGCTTTTGTCGGCCTCGGGCTGGAGGGCCGGCTGGAAGAGGTGCCGGGGAGGGTGAGGGGTTTGGCTGAGAGGTTGACGGGTATCCCGAAACACCTCGGCATTCACTCGGGTGGAGTCGTCATCACCCCCGGTCCTATCGATCGTATCAGCCACACGCGGCGATCACCGGCCGGGTTCCCGGTGATCGCCTACGAGAAGGAGGGCGCCCGGGAGGCGGGCATGGTGAAGATAGACCTTCTCGGAAACCGATCATTGGCGGTCTTGCGTGACGCGGAGCTCCTCGCCGGCCTGGAGACGGGGCGGCGGGTCAGCCTGGAATCCTTGAGACCGACGGAAGACTCAGCTACGCGGCGGATGATTCAGAGGGGGGATACCCTCGGCGTTTTCTATATAGAGTCTCCCGCTACCAGGAGAGTGCTTGAGCGAATGAAAATGGGCGACTACGGTCATCTCGTGGCGGCCACCTCAATCATCAGACCGGCGGCAAAGGAGTACGTCGGTGAATACCTGGAGAGACTAAAAGGGGCTCCCTGGCGCCCGTTGCACCCGCGTCTCACCGATACGCTAAGGGAGACCCTCGGTGTCATGGTTTTCCAGGAGGATATTTCGCGGGTGGCAGTCGATCTGTGCGGTTTTGATCCCGGGAAAGCGGACGCCCTTCGCAGGACACTTGCCGGAAGCGACAGGGAGCGCTGCCTGCCTGAGTGGGAAAGGCGGTTCTTTGCCGAAGGCCGGCGCCTGGGTGTGGATCAGGTCTCTTTGCGGAAAACCTGGCAGATGATGCTCTCTTTCCGTGGCTACTCGTTCTGCAAGGCGCACAGCGCATCATACGTTCACCTTGCCTTCGAGCTCGCCTACCTGAAGGCCCATTTTCCCCTTTCCTACATGGCGGCGGTGATCAATAACGGCGGCGGTTTCTACGGAAGGCAGGTCTACTTGAACGCCGTGAGGAGAATGGGATACCCGCTGCTGCTGCCGGAGGTCAACAGGAGTTCCCTCGAATATTCGGTGGAAGACGGTTCGCTCAGGGTCGGTCTCTCGCAGCTGCGCGGTCTCTCCTTAAGGTTTCTCCAACGCCTCCTCGCCGAGCGGTCCTCAAGGGGCCCCTACCGGGATTGCTTCGATTTCCATCATCGTCTCCATCCGGGGAAGCGGGAAGCGGAGGCGCTCGTGCATTCGGGGAGTCTCGATGAGTTAGCCGGCGGATCGAGCCGCCCGGCTATGATCGGGACTCTGTGTGATGGCTCCCGGCCGCCCGATCTGTTCAAGGCATCTCTGTCTTTCGACGAGAGGCCATTGAGCCCGGGAAAGAGACTGGCCGAGGAAATGGAATCTCTCGGCCTTCTGGTAACCAGCCATCCTGTGGCGCCCTTCAGGAAGCGGGCAGGGAGCAGCGGGTCCGGCGCGGGAGAAGGGCCTCTTATCGATTCCCGGGGTCTTAGGGGCTCGCCTGGCGGGAAAGTGCGCATCCTCAGCTATCTCGCCTCTGGAAAGGAAGTCGAGACCCGGGGAAGGGATTGCATGTGTTTTATCTGTTTTGAGGATGAATACGGGATGTTTCAGGCCGTGGTGTATCCCCGCACCTATCGTGCCCTCCTGCCGGAGATCAGAAAATGCCGGATTTTTTGTGTAACCGGCACCGTGGAGCAAGAGAACGACGCGCCCCTCCTGGTCGTCCAGCGCCTTCTCCCACCGTGAAATAGGCTAATTCTCATCTCATTTACATTTTTATGTTTCTTTTATATTATAAGAACGTATATTTGATACGTAATCCCGCCCGCACGGTGGAAATTTTATTAAAAATTGAGGTACACGCGTGGTATTGCCGATCGATTTGTTAATTGCTGACGATAGCAATGTTTATGAACTGACCTGCGCGTCGATCCGAAGGGCGGCGCAGATCACCCTCACGGGAGACGACGAAATCGCGGAAAATGATGGCAATATTGTTTCAACCGCACTGAAACAGATTCTCACAAAGAAAGTTGAGTACCGTCTCGAGCAGCAAACCTGAGATCCCCCTGCAGAAAGTCATTCTCCTTTTCGGGCCTACGGCAGTAGGCAAGACAGAAATCCTGGCCAGGTTGTTCGGCGAGACGGGCGAGGTGGTCAGCGCCGACTCGATGCAGGCCTACCGGGGGCTCGACGTGGGAACGGCGAAACCGGATGGAGCGCTTCTTGCCAGAATCCCGCATCATCTCATTGATATCCGCGACCCCGGCGACCAGTACAACGCCGGTGATTTTGTAACCGCGGCGGATAAAATCATTCCCGAAATAGCCGCCCGGTGCAGGATCGCGGTCGTCTCCGGGGGCACGCCGTTCTATCTCCGCAACTTTATATACGGTCTGCCTGAAACACCGCCTGGTGATCGGGCGGTCCGGGCGCAAATCGCCTCAGAGATAAAAAGAAAAGGACTTCAATCCGCCTATGAAAGTCTGGCCGCCGTCGACCCGGAAACCGCGAAGAAAATATCTCCCCGGGACACCTACCGTGTGGAGCGGGCTCTCGAGGTATTTCGCACGACGGGAAAAAAACTTTCGAGTTTCTCTGTTTCTTATACCCGGCGAGAAGTTTTCGATATGCTCCTTATCGGGCTCGACCGACCGCGGGAGGAGCTCAACCGGCGGATCGAGCACAGAGTCGAGATGATGTTCGAGCAGGGTCTTGTATCTGAAATTGCCTCCCTGATACGCGCCGGATGTAAAGAAGACGCGCCGGGCATGCAGGGGATCGGCTACAGAGAATTCTTCAGAATGCGGAAAGACGGGTGTCTCACCTTAAGCGGCCTACGCGATCAGATAACCCGGAATACCCGTAAGTACGCGAAAAGACAACGGACCTTCTTTCGGCTCTTCCCTTTGACGGCGTGGTTTCATCCCGACGAAGTTGACGCCATCTCGGAGAAGATAGACAGTTTTCTTTCCTGACTGCGAGCCCGCCAACCGGTGATCCGGTTAGTTTTATTCTCTGAATATAACCGCGGTGAAGCTGTAGAAATCAACCTCGCCGCTCCGCCACGCATCCGGAGAAAGCCCCGCTTTTCTACAAGTATGGTTTAAAAACTCATCTCTGTTCCAACCTTGTTCCACAGGAACCTGAGGCAGCAGCACCCCCGCGCGGAGGCCTTGTTTCGCGTAGAGCCCGTGAGTGCCGACTTCAATCTCTTCAATCGAATTTACCTTCTCGAGCGGCGTCAATACCGATATCTCGATATTGAGTTCCTCAAGCTCGTTTACCGCAAGCGGCGGGAAGCGGGGATCTCTGAAGGCGCTTGAGGCGCTCAGGTCCTTGACCGCCTCAAAGAGCGGATCTGATGCCTCAAGCGTGCCGATACAGCCCCGCAGCCGGCCGTTTGTGTGAAGCGTGACGAACGCGCCGTAAGGCTCGAGGAGATCGGGTGAAGGCTGCTTGTACCGGGGTGCGCGGTTCTCGAGACGGGATTGTATCGATTCGCGCGCTGTCTTCAGAAGTAGTTCCTGATTTTTTTCCGTCATTTCGGTCCCGGTTTGTCGGACGGATAAAAGGCGATTGCCCCGTAGTGAATGATATTGCCTAGATCATTCAACTTCATTTGAGGAGGGGTTTTTGAAAGTAGTTTCGCCGTGCCCGCGGGCCGGGATCTGCAAAACAGTGTGGCGATACAGCCGCTGCCGCACGCGGTGATATCTTTTTTGTGAAACGCGGATAACAGCCCTTCGCAATCGGAATGCTCGATAATACGGATCAATTCATCTACCGATTTGGACGCTGTCTCAGCGTCTGGTTGATTGGAAAGGTTGGAAGATACGACGATGAGTGTTGACTCAGTCTTTTCTCCGAGCGTCAGATCTAAAACCTTGGCGAGAAGGCGTACGTTTGTTTCGGCAGCTTTGCCCAAAAGAATAGGCACTATTCTCGCCTTTGGAAATAGATGCTGAATAAAGGGGAGCTGGACCTCGATTGCGTGTTCTTCGAGGTGGGGAATATCGTTGCGGAAGATCCGTGTACCGGAGGCCTCTATCTCTGAGACGAGATCGTCTGCAACCTCTATTCGTCCCAGAGGCGTTGTAAAATACATCGATTCGGTAAGGAAGATCGCGTCTTCAGGCTCCCTATGGACGGGCGCGAGTATGACGACGGTCTCCACCGGCCGGCCAGCGGCCGCAAGAAATGCCGAAGCGATGTAAGTCCCGCAAAAGGGGTAGCCGGCATGGGGTGAAACGATCGCCGTCGCGCCGGGTTGTATGGAAAACTGTTTATCGGCTTCGGCGAGATACCTCGAGACATCCGCTTCGAGCTCTTCTGCCGTATCCGGGTAAAAGATGCCCTGCACAATTGGGTCACGCACCCGTACGTTGTCGATCACCCGCATCTCTCCTCCATAAATATATTGTCGAATATTGTACTGTCGAATGCAAATTATGGGTCTCTATCACGAAGGCTGGAACAACCTGCGAAGGCGGCTTTCTTCCAGGGACACAGAAAGGTTCTTTT